>Ga0209467_1000159_pt1 | contig 122916 bp, 74 predicted proteins | sample Higcelwee11metaG_FD_187175 | JGI IMG/M metagenome (GOLD analysis project Ga0209467, IMG submission 187175) | Freshwater pond sediment microbial communities from the University of Edinburgh, under environmental carbon perturbations - High... | ecosystem: Environmental > Aquatic > Freshwater >...
TATGCCCGAGGGCCTCGTCATTGGTCGAGCGTGTGATGCGCGAGCTGGGGCGCCGCCTGAAGAAAATCGCCTACGGCTGGTCGGACGCGGGCATAACGAAGGTCGCGAAAATCATCCTCAAGAGGTTCTCCGACATCGACGCCTGGGAGGAATATTGGGCGAAGCGCATGAACAGCATCGGGAACGTCGTGTTGACGCTGTGGAATGTCAAATGTCAGCACAACACTTGATACATTACCAAATCTTTTCGACCATATTCCCCTTCACGTCGCTTTTGAGACCCATGTTTTTCCGTGACACCCTATTGACAGAACGCGGTTTTGTGTTATACTTGTATCAGCTTGAAAAGTATATCAGATCACAAAACAGCAATACCAGAGGTCATGGGCATGCAAGGCAAGGGAATCTCGGTTATCAACGCCTTACGGGGACGGATAGTGGCGGGCGGCTTCAAGCCAGGCGAGCAGCTGCCTCCCTATCCGGAGCTGGAGAAGCTCCTAGGTGTCAGCCGGATGACGTTGCACAAGGCGGTCGTGAAGCTGAAGGCGGACGGCTTCCTGTCCGGCGTGGAACGGCAGGGGCTCTACGTCTCCCAACGTCCGCCTCACCGCGACCGACTGGCGCTGCTTGCGGGACCGGCCCGACTCAACAGGTTCAGCCAGTGCGTCGTCTCCGACGCCGAGGCGTTCTCCGCCGCCACCAGCCGCGAGATGAAGGTCTATCCCAACCTCAACATGGAGAATTTCCTCAAGTCCAACGCCGAGGCGCTCAAGGAGGAGGTCGGAAACCAACGTTTCGCCGGGATGTTCTGTCTCTTCAATCCCGACGGCTGCCTCGACCAGGAATGTTTCGACAACCCCCTGCCGAAAATCTATCTCTCCCCAGGCAGCCGGACCGACGGCGTCAACCTCACCATGGACAACGACCGCCTGGCCTTCCGCGGCCTGGAGCGGCTCAAACGGCTCGGAGCCAGTAAAATCGCCCTGCTCGCCTTCCCCCACAACAACCCCGTCTTCCTGGCCGCCGCCGCCCTCTTGGCCGATTTCGGCTTGGATAGCCAGCCGGAATGGCAGGCCAGCTCGGCCAGCCCGGAGGTCGCCGAGCAGTTCGCCGCCCTCTTGATGTCGCTCCCCCCCGACCGCCGCCCCGACGGGCTTTTCCTGGCCGACGACAACGTTGTCGAGTTCGCCACCCGAGGCATCGTCTCCTCCGGAGTGAAAGTCCCCGATGAGCTGAAAGTCGTCTCCCACTGCAACTGGACCATGCCCCCGGCGCGCCCTTTCCCCATCGAGCTCATCGGCTACGAGAGCAAGGAGCTCCTAGAAAAAGCCGTCGAGGCCATCGACGCTTGGAACATAAACGGCGCCAAACCCGGCCCCATAATGTTGGAGCCCGTCTTCGAGACCGAAAGGATCCACCGATGAAAACTGCCCTCTTGTTTCTGTCCTTCCTCTCCGTCGCCGTCATGGCGGAGGAGCCGCGGGGCGTCTGGTGGCATCCCGAGCTCCAGGACGCCTCCGCCTGGGACGCCAAGGCCTCCAGCTCCGGCGACGCCCTTTTCGTCAAGGTGAACACCGCCCCAGGGGTGGTCACCGACCTGCTCCTCAAACAACCGCTCGCCGTCCCCGACGCGGCCACGAACTTCAGCTTCCTCTGCGGCAACGACGCCGAGAACTGCGGTCTTCGTGTCCACGCCCTGGTCCGCGACGCCGACGGGCATGATTTCATCTATTACCTGACCTCCAATCCCTCCTGGGAGAAAGGGGTGTTCTTCCCGGAGCACGCCAATCGGCGCCTTTGCGAAGAGCGTTTCAGTTGTCCCGCCTTCGCCAGGCCTGTCCTCAGGGGCGGCAACGCCGAGTCTCTGGACGGCAAGGCATACGCCGTCAAGCGCCCCCTCGTCCTGCGCGGCCTCCGCGTCGTCGGCGAGAGCGGCAAAGGCGTCGAGCTCTTCTTCCGCGACTTCGCCTTCACCCGCCTCACGGCGGCGGGGTCGAAGCTCTACTACCTCTTCCGCGGCGAACAGTTCTTCGGCGAGCTGGACTTGCTGCCTTATATCACCCCGGCCCATGTGGGCAAATGGTACGGACGCCGTTTCGAGATCTCCTGGGAAGTCCGGGACAACTACGCCGGAGCCCCCTTCGTCGCCGGTGAAAGGGTTTTCAGCTTCGGCAACTTCGACCGGCACAGCGACGGCGAAGGCTCGCCCCCTTACACCCTGCGCGCCTCGGAGCACATCTCCTTGCCCGTCACCGAACGCGGGACCTATTGGGTGAAGGTGAAGACGCGTTTGTTCTTCGACGCCAAGAAGAGCGTCCCGGACGAGATCATCGCCAAGGAATACCGCCTGGACGTCATCAACGGCGGCGAGCCGTCTATCCACCCGTCGTTGCCGCCGGAGGTGTTGGCCGGGCTGGGTTACGCGAAAATGCTCCCGCAGGGGGTGGCCCGCTTCAATAAGCCCGCCATCGACGTGGCGAAGATAAAGTTGAAAGCCACCGCACTGCTGGCTGGCGTCCCGGTCAAGACGATTGAGCGCGTCCCCCAGTGGAGCGCCGACGGCAAAGACGGCATCGCCTTCGACCTCTCCGCCCTGGAGCCCGGGGCCTACGAGTTCAAGGCCGAGATGCTCGCGGACGGCAAGCTTTTCGACAGCGACGCCATGCTTTGGGGAAAGGCCGCTCCCGCCGCCGTCGCCGGGCCGATCCCCGCCGCCGCGCCGTCGTGGAAGGACTTGGCCGAGCGCAAGACGCCCATGTTCCACCTCGACCCGATGCGTCCCGACGGCGTTCCTTTCAACTCCGCCAAGGCTTGGGAGGAGTGTTTCAAACCCTTCCTCGACCAAGCGGGGACCATCTCGCATGAGTTGGAGTTGTCGATGCCGTGGTCGTCGATCGAGCCGCTCCCCGGTGTCTACGACTTCCACGCCGCCGACCGCTTCGTGGACTACGCCGCGGCCAAAGGTTTCACCGTCCTGATCCGTCCGGAGTTCCGCGACCCGCCGGAATGGCTCCCGGGCTGCTTCGAGCGCGACGCCAAGGGCGAGCTGGTCGGCCACAACATGTATCTCTTCCATGGCGTCAGGCCAAACTACACCACCGCCGCGCCGATCCGCGACAGCGTCATGCGCTTCGCCAACGCCTTGGCGACCCACTACCGCTCGAATCCCGCGGTGCAAGGCTACCACATCCTCTTCGAACACCCCGGCGACGCCCCTTACAACGGCTGGTACGAAGGGCGTTCGGTGGAGACCGTGGCCGCCTTCCGCGACCATTGCCGCCAGAAGTGGCCGGATTTGGCGGAGCTCAACCGGCGCTGGGGCACGGCTTTCAGCTCCTTCTCCGCCATCGTCCCGCCGGACAACTCCGACAACGCCAGACGACGCCTCGACTGGCTCCAGTTCCGCACGACGAAGGTCGAGGACTTCCTCAAAGGCTTCGTCTCCGCGCTGCGCCAGGTGGACGACCGCCGTCTGGTGATCGCCTTCACCGACGGCGTGCAGGACCTCCAATGGTTCATGGACCATGGCTGCATCTCCGCCAACGGCGGACTCTTCAACACCATGGGGGCGCCAGCCATCGCCAGCTTCACTCTCGCCGGTTTCCAGCAACGGGTCGAGGACCACCACCCCGGCAACTGGACAGCCTTCCCCACCCAGCTCGACAGCGCCGCCTTCACCATGACCTTGGGCGGCGGGGCCAGCACCCATTGCAAAGCCTTCGTCGCCACCAAGAACAAGTTCGCCGACGCCAACGACCCCAACTTCTCCCTGGGGCGCTACAAGCGTTTCATGCCCATTTGGACGGAGCTGCGCCAGACCGTCCTGGCCCAGCCCATCGAGGCCTTCAGCCTCACGGACAGAGCCGGCAGCCTGCTGCGCAACAACAGCACCTTCGGCGGCTATGACGACCCGTGGGGCACCATGTGCGTCATGCAGGCCCAAGTCCCCTTCGCCGGCATGGACTGGAAACGGCCGGGCAAACTGCTCCTCGTGGCCTCCATGTTCGACACCTTGGAGCAGTCCACCATCGACAAGATCGTGGCTTTCGTGGAGAACGGCGGGACGCTCTTCCTGTTCGCCGAGTCCGGACGTCGTTGCGTGGAGACGCCCGCCACTGATTGGGTCTTGCTCCGCAGGCTCGGGTTCGCCCCGCCCTTGGGCGAGGCCGCCATCGGCAAGAAAGCCACCGCCGTGAACCGCCAAGGAGCCTTCACGCTCCGCGACCTCTACGCCGTCCCGCCGCAGCCGGCGGGCGTGGACAGCGCCGCCACCTTCGCGGACGGCGGCCCGGCCATCTCCTGGAAGCGTCTCGGCAAGGGGCAGGTGGCGGTTTGCTGGGCGCAGACCATCATCCCTCCCGCCCTGTCGCCCAAGGACGCCAACACCCCTTTCCTCCGGGACATCGCCGTCCGGGCCGGGATCAAGCCCATCGCCACCCCTGGCGACCAGCGCTTGTGGACCAACCTCCTCAAGACGCCGGACAACAAGAAGTTCTACTGCATGGCCGTCCATCCCGAATGGCATGGCGTCCCCGGGGAGCCCGTGGACTGCAAAGTCCGTTGGGCGGGTGTGCCGGACGGCAAGTACCGGGCCACGGAGCTTTGCGCGAACCGCGACCTGGGTGTTGTCGAGGGTTCTGCCATCCGCGACGAAGGGCTGGACGTGAAGCTGCAACTCCGCGAGGCCGCCATCATCAGATTGGAGCGGCTCGATGCGTCGAAGTAACCAAAACGTTGCGCGAGGTGGTGCCATGAGAGACAGGAAGAGTATGGGGTTCACGCTCGTCGAGCTCCTCGTTGTGATCGTGGTGATCGCAATCCTGATGACCTTGTTGCTGCCCGCCTTAGCCAAGGCCAAGGCCGTGGCTCTGCGGAGCACTTGCATGTCGAACCAGAAACAACTCGGCACCGCCCTCATGTGCTACGCCGGGGACGCTGGCGGTTACGTGCCCTCCTACACCTACCAAGACGCCATGCCCATCATCTATCCGAACGGCTGGACGATCAACGCTGGTGACAGCCGGGCCTCCATGGCGCTGCTCTATGTCAACGACTACACGAAGGGCTACGACGGCAAGGCGACCTCATGTCCGGCCTTCCTGGCCGACAACGAGAAAAAGAACTACACGGATTGGTATAGGCTCTACACCAACGGGGGCTCCTACTGTTTCAACTGCCACCTGGACCAAACCATAAGTGCCGCATTCAGTTCCACCGCCATGAAACGGTTGGATGTCGTGGCGCGCCCCTCCGCCCGTTTCATCTACTCCGAAGGCACAATGTGGCAGGGGCGCGTCAAGGCGTCAGTGCCGGGCGCTGGTTGGGAGCTCTGGTATGGACATAGCAAAGGCGCCGACTTCCTCTTCATCGACGGGCATGCGACGTGGCTGCCCTACTCCGGAATAACCCCAAACAGCAACTGGCCCTCGCAACCCTATGGCCAGGACACCAGCCTCGGCTTCCCTTGGTGAAAACCCCATTGAAAGGATATCCCATGATGAGACTTGCCGCACTGCTCCTTGGCGTTTCCTGCGCCGCTTGCGCCGCCGAGATCCCACCCTTGCCCGTCTCCCAATGGCATGTCGAGGCCAAGCCTGGCGACCAGGCTGTCCTCGCAGCCAAGGATGGCTGTCTGGCGATCGACTTCAACGCCGACATCAAGGACTTCCACCAGCAGGGACACCAGAGTTTCAAGCAGACGCAAATCCGCCTTTTGCTCAACGAGCCGCGTCCGCTCGCGTCTTCCGAGACGCGGCTGCTGATCGAGGCTATGGGCATCAGCCCGGCGCCATACCGTGGCTCATGCGGAGTGCAGCTCGCCCCGCTGGTCCGCGACGCCAGCGGCGAGACGCTACGCTACTACATGAAGCCGTTGCCCCATTTGAAGTCCGGCACCGCCAACTGGTCCGGCTGGACCACCGCCGCCTTCCAGACCTCCGAGGCCGGCGGCGCCACCCAGGACATCTACGAGGCCGAGGGCGGCGACGCCAACGCCTGGCCCGACGGCCAGCTCGCTTTCGTCGGTTTCGACCTCATCCTGCGCTCCGAGCAGTTCGAGCACCGGAAAGGCTCCCTGGCGATCGGCGCCATCGCGACTTGCGGCGTCAAGCTCCCCGCCGCCGCGCCCTTCGCCTACGCCGACGCCTTCCTCGACAAGAAAGGCTCCTACAAGTTCGCCGTCAAGGTCGCCAACGCCTTCCAAAGCCAATCGCTCCGGGAGTTCACCCAGAACCTCGACTTCGACCCGGCGGATCTCGCCAGCCGCAAGCGGAAGCTCGAAATCCCGCTCGGCCCGGACGACAACTACTGGATCTCCTACCAGATCAGCTCCGCCGACGGCGCGCTGGTCGCCAACAACTCCTTCCGGACCCAAATCGAAGGCTCCGCCGAGAAGGCCTATCCCGCTCCTGTCCCCATGACTCAGGAACCCGTTATCGGCAACTTGCGCGTCAACCCCGACGTCCACGCTGGCGGTGTCTACAAGCGTGACGAGCCGATGGACGTGACCGTCCGCGTCTTCCCGAAAGGAGCCAAGGGCTTGACCCTGGCCTGGAGCCTGCTCCAGTACGCTTTCGACACCCCGCTGGAGAACGGGAAAGAGACCGTCGTCTTCACTGGCGAGCCTTTCAAGGACGTCGTCATCAAACTTAAGCCCGAGGCTGGCCGCGACGTCTATCGACTCAAGCTGGATGTGACCGACGCCGGGAAGTTGGTCGACTCTCAGCTTTACGTCCTGGGCCGCGCGACCGACTTCTCCCAACCACTCCGGACGCGCCAGGGCAAGATTCTCGACCGCGACTACGTCAAGAAATCCGCCTACTTCCGCGTCACCTATTTCAACCCTAACGAGAAGGACGTCAAGAGCGAGGACGAGGCCGTGGAGCATTTCGGGAAGATGCTCGACGAGGCCTCGCAGATGACCCGCTACATCACCTACATGCTCCCGGTGGAGGATTTCGAGATGCTTCCGGGCGTCTTCGACTTCGCTTTGCTCGACAAGCTCATGGACGCCGCCGCCGACCGCGGCTGCGCCCTCACCATCCGCCTCTGCGTGGGCTTCGAGCCGAGCAGCGGCAAGGATTTCACCTATCTGCGCTACTGTCGCCAGCGCAACTACGACGGCACTCCCATCCTCTACCACATCTATGGCGGCGGCTTCTCGCTGTCCGACCAGGACTACGTCGACGCCTGGCTCCGCGCCTTCAAGGCGCTCCACGACCGCTATGAGCTGCATCCGGGTTTCCAGGGATACTACGTCATGCAACCCTGCGGCGAGACCATCGTCGCCGACAAACCTTGGGAAGGTCAGGTCGCTGGTTACGAGAAGTCCAGCGTCCCGGCCTTCCGCAAGTACCTCAAGGAAACCCGGGGATTGTCCTTGGAGCGGCTCAACGCCCGCTGGGGGACGAAGCTCGGCTCCTGGGACGAGGTGTTCCCGCCCCTGCCGGACTTCTCCGCCGGCAAGGCCCCCGACCTCCGGCCGCAATGGCTCGACTTCAACCTCTTCAAAGACAATCTGGGCGCGTCCTGGTTCAAGCTCGCCAACCGGTACATCCGCTCCTTCGACAAGAACCATGTCATCATCGACTATTCCTTCGTCAACGACAGTCTGAGCGAGCAGCCCGACTACTACCACAATGGCGGCAACCATTTCCTCCAAGGCGAAGGCAAGCTCGTCAAGGCCTGGGAGAAAGGCACCGGCTGGATCACCGAGCCCCACCATCCCCACGGCTGGGCCGCCTACGGCGACCCCGGCGAGCGCGGCTGGGTGCTCGACTGGAGCACCTATGTCATGACCGCCCAAGCGGGTGGCGGCGGCGCCAACCTCCACGTCTACTACATGCCCTGCGGCCCCATCGCCGACAACCCCCTTTATTTGCCGTCCCACTACGGGCGCTGGTACGCTTACGACCGCTTCGAGCGCTTTAAGCCCATCCTCCGCGAGCTTTACTCCATGAAGCTCGTGGAGACGCCCAAGGCCGTCGCCGTGATGCAGGATCCGTATACCCTCTACTGCAAGCACCGCACGACCTTCGGCCCGCGGGAGGACGACCTCCGCCGTTGGTTCGAACTGCTCAAGCTCGACGCCGTTCCCTACGAGGATTTCGACAAGTCCGCCTCCGCCAACTACAAGCTGATATTGCCTAACATTTTCGACGAGGTGATGTCCAAGGAGAACATCGACGCCTGCGCGGCGGCGGTCCGCGGCGGCGCCAAGATGATCGTCACCGCCAACACCGGCCGTTATTGCCCAGAGCTCCCCGGTCAGGCGTTCCCGCTGCTCAAGGCGCTCGGCGTCGACGCCCCCGAAGGTCCCTATTGCACCGACGCCAAGGAGGCCAAGGCCAGCGTCGCGGCCGCCAACCCGCTCTTCGCCAAGGGCGACGATATCCAGTTCTACACGTTGCGTAAACTCCAGGACGAGCTTCAGAGCCCCGCCGTCCGGGAAGGCTTCTGGAAGTGGCCCTACCGTTGGATACCCCAAACCGACTATTTCGGCTTCTTCCGCGACAACCAGCGGACGAACGGCGAGGTGTTGGCCCGCTTCGCTTCCGGCGGAGTTGCCCTCTCGCTCCACAATCTGGGCAAGGGGGAAATCCTGGTTTTCTGGGGTACGCCCGACTATAAACCGGAACTGCTCAAGGGGATGATGGCGCGCGCCGCCGCCTGGGCCGGGGTGGAGAACCCCAACGCCGGGAACCCCATCCCCAAGATGCTCGAAGGCTCCAGCTCCAAGCTCCAGCGTAACTACGCCTTGCTCTACGAGGAGAAGGCGGGCGACTACCGCCAGCGCTTACCGCATACCCCCGACGGCTCTTTCTTCATCGACGACCTGGTTTCGGGCGAGCGCCTGGGGCTCCATCAAGGCAAGGACTTGCGCCAAGTCGGGATCAAGCTGCATTACTCCGACGGCTCTTCGCCGCTGAAGGTGTTGCGGATGATCCCGGAGTCTCAGATGCAGACTAAATGGACCGGGAAATACCTGGCGGAATAGCCGAGTTTTTCACTCTCCGCGGGTGACGACCTTTGTCCCCGCGGGCGCCTCGCATTCGGACTCGACACTGCCGTCGGCCTTCCGCCGCGCCCGGCAGTGGATCGGTCCGCGCGGCGTCGGCACGGCGCCCTCCACCCACTCCAGATCCCCTAGTCGGGGGCGGAATTCCACCTCGCCCATGCCGGGGGTTAGCGCCCGGATTCCCAGCACCTGCTCGCTGAGCCAGGCTGTCGGTCCGCCCGCCCAACCATGGCAGAGGCTGTGCCGCAAGCCTTTGTAGCAGTATGCGCCGAAGTCGGCGTGCAGGTCGTCCTTGCCGGGGGCGGCGAGTTCGTCGATCCGCCCGGCGTTCTTGGTCCAATCCAGGTTGAAGTCCTCCCAGAAGGTGGTGGCGCCGAAGTCCAGCATGGCGCCCCAGTAGCGGCGGACGAGCTCCATGGCTCCGGTGATGTCGCCCAGCGCCGCCCGGGCTTGCAGCACGTAATAGCCGTAGAAGGTGCTGACGCCCGACAGCGGGTTCGCCGCCAGGACTTCCCGGTTGAGGGCCGCCGCGTCGCCGACGCCGCCGAGAACTTGCATGGCCGCCGCGGCTTTGTTGGCGACATGGTCGGGGATATGGGAACGCAGGCTGTCCCGGGCCGACGCGCAGACCGCGGCGGTTTCCGGTTCGGAGAGGAAACGGCAGAGCCGTTCGCCGCGGTCGAGCGTCCAGGCCAGGAGCCCCTGCAAGCCGGCGTGGAGAGCGGCCTTGTCATCATTGCTTGGCCAGTCGAGGAACCGCCGTCCCGGCAGGGTCTCGCGGCCGGAGGCGTCCACCCAGGAGGCCAGTTGCCGCAACAAGGGGAGAAGGTAGTCCCGCTGGCTCCGCAGGTAGTCGCGGTTCCCTTTGGCCATGAACCAGTCATGTTGGCAGACCACCCACCAGCAGCAATACGAGCTGATGCCGTTCATGTGTTCGCCGGAGGGGGTGCGGTCGCGGACGAAGTCCATGCTGCGTTCCACCAACGCGGAGTCGTCGAAGACCGCGGCGATCACGCTGACTTCCGGGTGCAGGTCGCCCATCCACACCAAGCGGTCGCGCTTCACTCCGTCGTAGACGTAGTCCTGCATATTCAGGTGGACGGTGTAGGCTCCGGTTTTCCAAATCTCGTCGAGCCGCGCGTCGCTCGACTTGAACGCCCCGACATATTCCAGGTCGTGGTAGAGGGCGACGGCGGGCGCGGCGAGGAGTTGGATGACGAGTTGCGAGTCCTCGGGGACGTCGAGCCGGACGAAGCGGAACGCCGTCGCCCCGAACTCGGTGGCCGCCAACATCGGCAGGTCTATGACGCTGTCATGGTTGGCGTGGTCGTTGTTTGGCGTGCCCATGGCCTCGCCGACGGACTCGCCGAAACGGACGCGGACACGTCCCCTGCCGCCGCTGGCGCCAACGACCAGCCTAACGCCGCCGTGTAATTCTCGTCCATAGTCGAGCAGCACCCCCGCGCCCGGCTTGAGCAGGCAAGCCCGGGGTTCGGAGGGGAAGTAAGGCTGGATCTCGGTGTTGCCGACCAGCAGCTCCTGCCGGACTGGCTTGTTCTCGCCCTCGCTGGCCCAGACGATCCGGCAGGGCGGGACATACGCCCGTTTCCGCTTGTCCTCGACGCTGCCGGGATAATTGAGGAAGCCATTCTCTGTCATGTTGGAAACTCCGTTTGATTATTCCTTGACCATTTGGAAGCCGTACGTCCGCCCGGCCACGGCGTCGAACTTGTCGCCGGGCTTAAGCGTTGTCCGCAGCGGGCCGATGACTGGTTTCAAAACCATGCCGGCGGGAATTCTGAGGCTTTTGGCGCCGCCGGTCTTGGCGTGCAGGACAACGAAGTCGTTCCCGATATGGAGCGGATCGCCGGTTTCCCCGTATATCCAGACGCCCGCGTCCGCCGCGATGTGGCGGAGCATTTCGGGCGAGAGGTTCGGGACTGCCGCGAAGTACTGCGCGACGCCGTCGCGGCCATAGCTGACCATGGCGGGTTTCCCCTCGGGCGTCTCGGCGAGAACCTTGTCGAAACCGCCCACGGGCAGAAACCACGGGCTCGTGCTTATGGTCGCCGAATTGGTCACGGGCGACACGGCGAGCCCTTTTGCCGGCAACATGCGGAGGCATTGTCTCTCGTTGAGTTGCTGGAACTCAAGCCCCAGCAGCGCCGTGATGTTTTTCGTGGACGGGCCGTTGTCCGGATAGAACACGCCCGGGGCGTAAAGCCAGACCACGACCGCTTTCTCCGCCTTGAAGCGCTCAAGCAGCGCCTGCCGCTGCGGCTGGTCGAGGACGAGCAGGTTGGTGACGACATACACCTTGTTCGCCGGGACCACGCCCTTTTCCAGGATGTCGGAGAGCAGGACATGGCGGAAAGCGAACCCCGCCTCGTTGACTTTTCTGAAGATGTCGAAAGTCAGGAGTTGATGTATGCCGTCCCCCTTGTTGTTCTCCACGTAAAACGCGCTTTCGGTGTCGCTGATGAAGCAGACTTCGGTCGGCGTGGTCCCCGCGGGCTTGGCCGGCAGCGAGTTGTAGAAATCCATCTGCGCCTTGATCAGGTCGAGGACGACTTTTTCCCGGAACCAGTTCTCGTACATCTCCATCCAGTGGGTTCCGAGCCCGCGGGCCAGCAACATGCCGAACGCCCGGTCAATCGCCCCGATGGATTCCTCCACCGTGTTGACCCTGCCGTTTCTGGCCTCATAATGGCTCGGTTCGCTGAAGTCGCGGAGATCCTGCTCGATGATGACCAGTTTTCCATGACAGGAGAACGCGTCGGCCGGTTGCATGGGGCTGTCCGCCATGCCCATGCGCCGCCAGGTGTAAAAGGACGGCCCGATGGCAAAGTCGATGTATGGCGACCGGGCAATTTTGTCGATCGCCATATGGCCGACGTGCTGGAGCCTGTTATAGATGCCACTGAAGGCGATGAGATAGCCATAGTACGCCCCCGCCAACCAATGCCCCTCGGTCTCTTCCTTAACCGCTTTGGCGAGAGCCTCGATGGCTTCGGCTTGGGCTACGTTGCGGAACTCGAAGAAGTCGATCACGTCACGGTTTTTCACCGGATCCAGCAAAATGCCGACGTTTCCTTCGTCCAAGTGCTCCGGCCGCGGCGGCATGGCATTGCCGAGCTTGATTCCTGGCGTGTTCCACGCTTTGGCCAACGCCTCGTCGGTCAGATACTTTTTCATCAGGAAATCCCTGTAGGCGCGGATCGCCGTCGGCGAGAACCCGGCGAACGCCGGTTTGCCGTTGGCGTCGCAATACGGCCAGAACCATTCGGAATTCCAGCCTTCGGAGAGGGTCATCCCGATGAATTTCGCGGCGTAGGGGCGGTTCTTTATGTGGTCGATGATCTGCTTTACGGCGGGGCGCATGTCGACAAGCCACTTCTTGGAGGCGAGCGACTGCCTGTCCTTGTCCTTTTGCCGCGGCATTCCCCCATAGTAGGCGAGAACCTCGTCCGGATTGGCGGCGAGCCACCAGTCCGGCATGCCGCATTTCAGCACCATCATCACATAGGCGTCCGGAGCGTTCTGCCCAATGACATCCATTATCTGGTCAAGATTGGACAGGTCTATCTCGGACGGGCTTTTCCAGATTTCGCTGAGGTCTTGGGCCATGCGTATGATGCGGCTGCCGCCGGCCACGGCATTGCGGAGATGATGCGCGGAACCGTTGGGGTTCCGGTTCAAGGCGCTGGGCATGTCGAAATATATCGGTGCCAGCCTCTCCCCGTTAACCTCGATGTAAGCCCGTCCCCCCGTTCCTGAGACGCTTGCGGCCGACAGTTTTCGGCTGACGGTCGGGATCGTCTTGTCTACCCCTGCCGGAGTGTTCGCCTTGACCGTGACAAAGGCGGACGCAATGAAAACCGCGGAGCTCCGCGAAGGCCCCGGAACGCAATCCGGCGGCAGATTGAACTTGACCGTGATGGTTTCTCCGGTGCGCCATTTGTCCGTGGACGGAGTTATGGCGCGTTCCACGAGCTTGCTTGAGCCGTCGGCCCGCTTGATGTCGAACATGAGCTTGTCCGTGACAATGGCCGGAGCCGCGAGAACCTTGGCGGTGAATTCGCCCGCGCCGGTCTTGAGCATCTCAAGCTCCCCCATGGGGCCGACATAGGAGTAAGTCATCCTGGTGCCCCAAGGAGCCACTGGAGGCCTGCCGATGACTAAAGGTTTCGCCTCGAATCTCGGGGGGATTTGGTCTCCGCCCTCATGGCAAAGCCAGTTGGCGTCAGTGGACACGAAATGGTCTTTTCCGTCACTGGTTCTGGCATAGAGGTCAGCGATCAACCCTCCCCAAGCCTGCACGTTGAGAACTTTCACTATCAGCTCGTTATGTCCCGCCTTGAGCGCGCTTGTCACATCGATGTTAATTGGGGTGTCCCACCCGGCACAGCCTTTGAACTCTTTGCCGTTCAAATAGATGTCGCAACGGTCGTCGGCGGAGATGACCATGGCCCCCTTCTCGGGCGTCGCCAGCAAGTCGAATTCCCGCTTGAACCAGACGGTGGCGTTGTTCTGGCCCACCCCGACGCTATTCCATATCCAGCTTCCCCGCCACCACGCCGCCGGAAGATCAAGGTGTGGAAGGTCAACGAGCTCAAGGACTGGGTATCCTGCGCCCTTCCCGTCCAACTCAAGTTGGGCGGTCATCGTCATTTCCGGCGCCGAGAATTCAACGGCAGCGGTTGCTCCGGCAGGGGTTTTCACCTTTGCGATCTCCCGATAAAACCGGTCGAAAACCGTCAGCTCCATGCTTGGACAAGAGTTGCCCTTCCAGCTCAAGCGGTAATGTCCGCGGGGGCGGACAAGGGGGATTTTGAAAGAAGACATTTCGGAAGCCGCCCAGGCGTCGGGAATTAGGTTTTTCTCGGACATGGCGCAGACTTTCGCGAAGGATATTTGCGCCTTCCCGGTGTTTTGCCATGTGAGGACGACCTGCTTGACCTTGCCGCGCCACGCTGGTTCTTCGCTGACAGGGAAATACAGCGAATGCCATTGCCCGTCCGCGACCGTTGACATGGTTTGGAACGAGGATAGTTTCCGGCCATTGTCCTCGGCGGTGAAATCCAGTTGCAGGTATCCCCCCTCGTCGAAGGCGCGGAATTTGACTTCCACGGCCTTGATGTCGGCCGCGTTCCAGTCAAGTTTGTCGTTCGATATCCCGGAGTGTTCCGGGGCGACCAGATCGGGGAACGACGATTGCGGCAATTGCTTCCCGTCGCCGAAAGCCTTCCATTCCGACAGCAGTTGCCCGCCCTCGCAAGTGATCTCCCCGCCTTGAACATCAGCGCTTCCCGCCAACGCCAACAAGACGGCAGTCGCCATGCTCCAGAAATTCCTTTTCATGCTTTCATCCCTCGTTTATGGCTAATCTCTTTTGAAATGCGTGGAAAGCAATGGATTGAGCTGTAGCGCCTTGCCGTTTGCGACGGAGCTCACGTGCCCGTCAACCCAGGAGACATTGGCTTGGCTTGAATGGCGGGATATGATTGCGCCGTTCATGCCGGCGGCGTCGAGAATGAAAAACGGCCTGTCTGTGGCCGCTTTCGAGTGCGCGTCCGCTAGCAGGACTTTCTCACTGGGGTTTTTGACCGATGCCGGGATGGCCGGCGTGATGTCCTCCTGGGCGTTGGCCATTCCTCCCGACGCATACCAGTCATCGGTGACGCCCACGGCGTTGATCCCGTAACTCACGTAATAATAAGTCCATGACGTGTTTGGGTGAATCCTGTACTCATGCGAATAAGTCGGAGTATACGTTGCGTTCTCCGCGCAATAGTAGAGCATGGTGTCGCCGAGATAGCCCCCGCATTTCAATAGCCATGGCCAGATGAGATCAGGACTCGCCGTGGTCTTGCTGTTGTTGGGCATATAGCTGTTGTAATCATCGGCGTAGCTCATGAGCGATATCGCCAACTGCTTTTCGTTGCCGGCGCAACTTATTTGCTTCCCTTTCGCCTTCACTCTGGCCAACGCGGGCAGCAGCACCGACATCAACAAAGATATAATGGCAATGACAACCAGCAGCTCAACCAGCGAGAACCTTGCGCTCTTCGCCGTCGCGGATGAAATTTCAGTTTTGTTCCCGGTAGTCATGGGTTCTCGCCTTTCCTTGTGTCATAATGTTATTATAACCATTTCGCCGCCGGAAAACCTTGACGATATCGGAAAAAAACTGGACAAAATTATCAAAATCCCCCTGCTGCTGGCTTGATTCCGCAATTTATCCGAATATTTTAATCTTGGAGGGTGCGCATGGACGACAAGATGAACGGCATCATAACCTTGATGCATCCGGAACTGGAGGGGCGGCGTTTTCAGCCGCGCGTGTATCCCTTTATCCAAAACAACACCGTGATGCATGGGCATTCGTTCGCTGAGATCGCCGTGATCACCGCTGGGAATGGCTATCACCGGACGTTGCGCGGGGGGGGAGTGCTGGGGCGAGGCGACGTGTTGTTGGTGCCTTACGGCGCTGTCCACGCCTATGAGGAGGTTGACGACCTGCGGCTGGTGAATATCCTTTTCAAGCCGGAACAGTTGCCGCTGTTCCTGGAACTGCACCAACTTCCCGGCTGCGAGACGCTGCTCCGCGGCGAGAAGGATTGGGCGGGCGGCATACCGGAGATCCGCCGTTGCCGCTTCGACGGCGCGGACATGGAGTTCGTCTCAAACCTGCTGGACTTGATGATCATGGAGAACGCGGAAGACTTTGTCGGCGGCCGCTGCTGCGTGGCGGGCTACCTCATGGTGTTGCTGGGACGGATCGCCAGGGCGGGCGTCATCATGCCGGAGGCCGACGCTGCGATCCCGGAGGCTGTCGCCAACGCGCTCGCCTTCCTGCGCGACCATTACCAGGAACCAATTTGCCTGAAGGATTTGGTGAAAGTGGCGCGGATGTCGCCGAGCTCGTTCATGCGCGTTTTCTTGCGGACGGTCGGCGACAGCCCCATGCGGCACTTGGCGAAAATCCGTGTGGCGAACGCCTGCCTCCTGCTCCACAACACACGCTTGGGCGTGACGGAGATCGCCCGGCGCGTCGGCTTCGACGACAGCAATTATTTCTCGCGGCTGTTCCGCGCCCATGTCGGCGTTCCGCCCCGGGAATTCCGTGGCGGCGGTGGCTTGCCGAGGGATGCGGAGAAACACTAGCGTAAATCTGCGTTGCCGGGCTTCCTGTTTCGCCGAGGCGTGTATATTATGGGGAATGTAAACGTAGGGAAAGCGCCATGTGCGGAATCATCGGACTTTACCAGGCCACGCCGATTAGGCATGAACAGGACGTCAGCTTCAAGGCGGCGGTCGGGATGATGCGTCTCCGCGGGCCGGACGGCTCCGGGGTGGCCGCGCCGTTGTCGGAGTTGCGGCTCGGACATACCCGCTTGGCGATCATCGACCTCGCCGCCGGGGCTCAACCGATGCGCGACGACGCGTCCGGCGCCGTCATCACTTACAATGGCGAGGTCTTCAATTTCCGCGAGATCCGCCAGGAGCTCGAAGCCAAGGGACACGTCTTCCATAGCCATTGCGACACGGAGGTGGTGTTGCGCTCCTACCTGGAATGGGGAGGGGGATGCGTGGCGCGCTTCAACGGTTTTTTCGCTTTCGCCGTTTTCGATCCCCGGCGGAGGGAGTTGTTCTGCGCCCGCGACCGCCTCGGCGTCAAGCCGTTCTACTATGTGGCGACGCCGGGCGTCTTCGCGTTCGCCTCCGCCATACCGGCGTTGCTCAAGGCGGCGGACATGCGGCCTGAACCGGCGTTCCAGGCGGTGTCGCACTACCTTATGACCAACAAGACCGCGCTCGGCGAGCAGACTTTGCTGAAAAACGTGAAGACCTTGCAGCCCGGCCGGAGCTTGACGTTGAAATTAACCCCTGGCCCGGTATCGGAACCGGTGGTCAACCGTTACTGGCGGCTGCCACGGCTGACGCCGGAGGAGAAGCTCTCCGCCCCGCCGTTCGCCGAGGCCCGAGACCGGATCCGGGGGATGCTGGACGCCGCGGTCCGCAAACGGTTGGTCAGCGATGTGCCGCTGGGGGCGTTCTTGAGCGGCGGCCTCGACTCGGCGATCATCGCCGTCTGCGCCTCGCGTCATAGCTCCTTCAAGTTGCCGCTGTTCTGCGCTGGCAGCGACGACGAGTCGCTCAACGAATACCAGTATGCCGCGATGGTGGCCGACCAGGTCGGCTCGCCGTTGCGCAATGTCCAGATCGACGCCGCCACCTTCGCCGTCGACATGGGCGCATTGGTCGCCAACAAGGGGCTGCCCCTGTCCACTCCCAACGAGATCTCGATCTACCGTCTCGCCGCCGAGTTGCGGAAGCAGTGCGTCGTGACCCTCACCGGCGAGGGCGCCGACGAGATTTTCGGTGGCTACACCCAACCCCACTTCGCCGCCTTCGACTACGACCGCTGCGGACATCTTCCTGGCCAGGAGCCGGAGGACTTCGGTTTCTCCATGGCGATGATGATGCGTTATGGCCGCGGCTTTTTCGTCAACGACACCGATCACTACATCACCACTTGCAGCTGGCTTGACCACCAGGCTCGGCAGGAGCTGCTGGCGGCGGACGTCGTCGCCACGCTGGACGACGACGATCCGATCTACGCTTTCTACGACGATTATTTCGAGGGGCTGTCGGGGCTTTCGAGTTTCGACAAGCGGATGCATCTTCACGCCGAGTTCAACCTGGAGAACCTGCTGAACCGGGTGGACTCCAGCACCATGGCCGCCTCGGTGGAGGCGCGCACCCCCTTCTGCGACTTCGAATTGGCGGACTTCGCCTTCACCCTGCCCGACCACTATAAAATGGACTGGCGCGACTCCGTCGCCCGCGCCCAGGGGAAAGGTTTGCCGGTGGATGAGATCGACCGGCAGAACCTGCTCGTCACCAAACGCCTGCCCCGCGAGGCTTTCCGCGCGGAACTGCCGGAGGCCGTCGCCAACCGGAAGAAGATGAGCTTCCCCGTCCCGCAACAGAAATGGTTCGGGGAGGGCTGCGGTCCCGAGGTGGAAGCCTGGTGTCGGGAGTCGGACTTCGCCCGGAGCTATTGCCGTCCTGAAGCCGTCGAGACGATGTTGAAGAACCACGACCGCAATCTTTGGCTGGTGGCCAACCTTTGTCTTTGGCTGGATAAAGTCTGAACGCCCGTCGGGCGTACGTTCCTATTTCTTTATCTTTTGCAAGCCGAATTTGCTCGACGGCAAGTCGAACGTCTCGTCATTGTCCTTGAAATAGACGGTCTTGTTTTTCACGGGGCCGGTGTAATCGACGGCGCCGACGTAGAGGTTTCCACCGCAGGTCAGTTGGTAGGCTTCCGAGCCGGTTTGGGTGAAGGGGTAGACCTCGTCGTCGGGGACGGGGATCGGGTCGATCGGGCACGGCTCGGCCGTGGCGCCCCATTTGTATTCCTTCAAGTCGGACTTGAAGCTGACGGCGATGGTGAGTTTCTTTTTGTCCCAGGTTAGTTTGAACGAGCCGGTCTTCGCCGCCACCTCCTTGTCGCTGTCCTCGTTGGGGGAGTAGGTATAGAAGAAGTTGCACTGGACGCTCCCCTTGCCGTTCCCCACTTTGGCCGCTCCGGAGGTTTTGTCCACGCAATAGGCCTGCATCTCGCCAACCGTGGCGCCGACCAGGGTGGAGCTGTCGAAGGAGCCGAGGGTGAAGACGATCTCGCTGTCGGCGTCGATCTGGGAGAAATCGCCGCTGATGGCGCCGGAGCAAGTCCAGTTCCAGGCATCGTATGGCTCCCTGGACTTCTCGCCGTCGGCGGAGTACGTCAGTAGTTTTTGACTGAAGGTCTGGCTAAACTTCAGATTCATTAACTTCCCGTTGGAGAAAATGGCGTGGTAAGTGGCGGGGCCCTCGACATCCGTGATCTCGGTGAGGGTGGGCTCGCTGGAGATCTCCACGCCATCCTGATACCAGCCGAGGAAGGTGGTGGAGCTGTCGGGAACCGCGGTGACGTCCGCGCAGGCGCCGCCGTCCTCGATCCACTGTGTGCGCGCCCCCGTGATGGAACCGCCGGGGCCGGCCACGAAGTTGACGACGTTGAACTTGGAGCGCACCGCCACGCCGGAGGCCTCATAGCCGTTCACATAGGTGAAATCCCCGGCGGCGTAGAGTTTCCCGTCCAGGGAGGTCATGCAGTAAACGTCCTCGTCGAAGTCGCCGGTGAGGGTGATCCAGTCTTTCCCGTTCCACTTGCTGACATTGCCGCTGGTGCCGGCGGCGTAGATGTCGCCGACGGTGTCGACGCAGACGGCATACACGTGGTTTTCGAAAGTGACGCCGCCGAGCGTCTGGAATCTACCGCTAGTCAGGTCATAGGTGGAGACCGTCCCTTGTTCCAGCCCGTCTTCCTCGGAGCCTTGGTACAAGCCGATGACTAGGCGGCCACCGACCGGGTCGTAGGCCATTGACTGGCCGCCGGCGCCGAGTTTATTCCATGCCGCGCCATCCCATTTGTTCAGGTGGTAGCTCGCCGTCGCCGCGTCGTGGAAGCTCGCGAACACGTTCGAGCCGACACAAACCAGCGTTTGGCAGTTAGCGGTTGAAACGCTGGTCCAGGACTTGGCGTCCCATTTGGACACGCCGTTCGCTCCGCCTGCGTAGAGGACGCCGGAGGTGTCGAGGGCGAGGGTGTTAACGACGTAGTCAAGGCCGTCGCCGAGCGCGCTCCAGGTTTGCGCCGTGGCGTCCCATTTCGCGACATTCGAGGCGGTCTTGCCGCCAGCGGCCGCGAAGTCGCCGCCCACATAGAGGTTGCCCGCGCTGTCGCAGACCATGGCGTTGACGGACGAATTCCCGGCGGCGTTGGCGACGCCCGAGCCCACGGCTCTCCACGCGCCGTCGCGCCACGTCGCGACGCCCGCGCCCGGTTGGATGAAAGAGCCGCCGGCGTAGAGCTTCCCGGCGTTGTCCCGCGCGAAAACCCGGACGCCAGGCGCGGGCGCGGTGTCGTCAACTCCGCTGGTGGCGAAGCCGCCGCCAAACGGGCTCCATTTCCCGGCGTCCGCCTCGTCGACGTAAGTGGCCGTGACGGTGATGTCCGTGTCGGGCATCGTGACGGTGGTGGCGGCGGACCAAGCGTCCGCGACATTCGTCACCGCGCCCGTCCATTTCCAGAAAACCATGCCGGTGTCGGGGTCGCCCGCGGTGATGGAAACCGCCGTTCCGGCATAGTAGCCACCGGAGCCCGCGCCTTCCTCCACCGTCAGGTTATGGGCGTTAGCGCGGGGCGTTCCGGCGCGAAGAGCCGACGCCACAAAGCAGAGCGTCGCCACGACGCCGAACGAGATCCACTTCCTTGAACTCATCATGTCCTCGCAAGCAAATTGATTTGGTGTCGCGTCAATCTCACATATCTATTCTAGCGTATGCGCCGAGGTGTGTCAAGGTGTTTTCATGGCAATTAGTTAGTAGCTTAGGAGCTGTTAAATAATTACTTCTACAACATGGCAAAAAATGGGATGCGACGCATCCAATGTTCCAGGTCGGAGCGCTGGCCGCCGGAGGCGAAGCGGCGAAGCCGCCTGGCTGAAAACCTTCCGCCTGCGGCGGCCGCCTCTGTCGCCGGCGGAGGCGACCAGCCTAACGCTGGGCGCCCCGGATGCTTCGCATCCTCTCCGGCTTCGCCGGGTAGTTGTAACGTGTATTTATTTACAACACCTTAATTCCCCCCGGACTCTAGGGCAGGGCTATTCGTTTCTGGTGCGCCATCCACTCTATATGCTGTATATATATAGTATATAGAGTGGATGAGGCGGTGTGAGGCGGCAGCGTCCATCTGGGCTTGGTTCCCGGCATGAAACGAATAGTCCTGACTCTAGACAAAAAAAGCCCGAAAACCCGTTTTGGCGGGGATTCGGGCTTGTCGCTTAACGCCGGGCTTTAGTAGGTGAAGGAGAAGGCCACTTTGGCGTCGACCAGCTTCTTTATTTGCGCCAAAGTGTCGGCGCCGACACCTTGGCTGGTCTTGACCACGGAGAGGGCGTTCTTGCGCTCGACGTCCTGCGGGGCGCGGATGTCGATGATGTTGATGCCCAGCTCGCCGAGCACCTTGGATATCTTGGCGATGACGCCGGGCTGGTCGGCGTATTCCACGAAGAGGTTGTTGCCGCTGGGCTCCAGATAGAGCTTGTCGAAGTTGTTCAGCCTGGAGACCATCAGGTTGCCCTCGGCGATGGTGCCGCGCAAGGAGACCTTGCGGATGGTGTTGCCGCCCTCGAAGAGGTCGATGGTCATGGCCTCGCCGTAGTGTTTGGAGTCGTCGATCTCGCGGTTGACCACCATGATGCCGCGGCTCTTGAGGAAGGCCTTGGCGTCGGAGGCGTCCATGAAGGGATCGAACTCGGGGCAGAGGCCGGAACAGATGGGGGCGAGCATCCAGTCGGCGAACTGGTTGAGCTTGCCGTAGAAGCTGGTCTCGATCTGGTGGGGTTGCGTGTCCTTGCCCAGGTAGGCGCGAGCGAGGCGGGCCAGCAAGCTGGCGAGCCGCTGGTAGGACTCGTCCAGGCCGTCGGGCACGCCCTTGTTGACCACGAAGCTGGAGATGCCTTTCTCGAAGTAGTCGACGGACTGCTCGGCGGAACGCCGGGCGGCGGTGAAGTTGGCTTCGACGGTGCTGGCTCCCAGATGGGGGAGCATCAGGTCGGCGACATCCTCAATGGATTTCTTGCCCTCGGCGTCCTTGGGGTAGACGTCGTTGCAGTAGATGAAGTCGCGCTCTTTCTTGACGGTGCGGAGATCCTCCTCGTTGACGATGCCGGAGCGGGCGCAGTTGACCAGCAGGGCCCCGGGTTTCATCTTCTCCAGCAGCGCGCGGTTGACCATGCCTTTGGTCTCGTCGTTCTCCGGGATGTGGAGGGAGATGCAGTCGGCCTTGGCGAAGATCTCCTCGACGCCGCAGAGCTTGACACCGATCTTCTCGGCGAGGTCGGCGGACATTACCGGGTCGTAGCCGAGCACGGTCATCTCGAAGCCGGAGAGGCGTTTGACCAGCAGACGGCCGATGTTGCCCAGGCCGAGGACGCCCAGGGTTTTGCCGGTGAGCTCGTGGCCCATGAACTTGGATTTCTCCCACTCGCCGCGGCGTGTGGAGGCGTCGGCGGCGACGACGTGGCGATAGGCCGCCAACATCATGGCCACGACTTCCTCGGCGACGCCGTTGGCGTTGGCCCCGGGGGTGTTCATCACGTCCACGCCGTGGCGGCGGGCGTGCTTGGTGTCGATGGTGTTGTAGCCGGCGCCGGCGCGGACGACCAGTTTCAGGGCCGGAATGGCGTCGATGACTTCGGCGGTGACTTTTTCGCTACGGACGATCAGCACGCAGGCGTCGGGGTTCGCCTTGGCGAGCTCGTCGATGCTTTGCTTCGCGTCCTGGACGACCTGGAACCCGGCTTTTTTGAGCAGCTCGGCGGCGACGCTGTCAAGCTTGGTGGGGATGAGAGCTTTCCTCATGGCGATGTCCCTTCATATGACAAGTTGGTATGAAAACGCTTGTCACGCAATGTAGCCCGCGGGGGGGCGCAAATCAATGTTCAAGAGCCGGTGGCGGCGATTTTTTCGATGATGAAATCGGCGATGGCGTGGTCCGGGGCGAAGACGATTTCGGCGCGGGACTTCCAACGGCGTATGCCCGGCTCGCCGGGACGGCAGTCGGCCGCGGGGCGGAGGGTCATGGGCGTGCCGTCGAGGGTTTTGGCCACGAACCCGGCCTTCTCCACCATGGCGATGCCGGCGGCGAAGTCCCAAAGGTAGAGGTTGCCGACGTAGGCGAGGTAGCGCCCCGCGCAGAGGTAGGCCAAGGGCATCACGGCGCAGCAGAGGGCTTGCACGGGGTTGCGCAGGTTGATCCGTCCTTGCTTGGCGAGGCTCTGGGGGAGGGCGACCATGCCGTCGTCGCCCAGGGTGCGGCGGTGGATTTCCAGCGGCTCCAGGGGGCGGCCTGGGGGCTGGACGAGGAGCGCGTCGCCGTCGGTGACGAAGAGCTCGCCGGTGGCGGGGAGGAAGATGCCGCCCTCGTCGATCCGCCCGCCGCGCATGTGGCCGATGGAAACGCCCCAGGTGGGGATATGGTGGGCGTAGGGGGCGGTGCCGTCGATGGGGTCGACGATCCAGGCGGTCTGGTTGAGCGCGCCTTCCCAATAGGTGTCGTCGTGGGTGGCGGCGGTCTCCTCGCCGATCATGAAAACGCCCTCGGCGGGGCGGTCGAACTCCTGCCCGAGGAAATTCTCGATGGCCTTGTCGGCGACGGTGACGATACTGCGGTCCGCCTTGAGCTCCCAGGCGGGGTTGTCGTAATGCTCCATCGCCATCCGGCCGCTTTCCCGCAGCAGCTCGGCGACGTCCTTCGCGTTCCAGTCTCTCATGGGGGTCGGCTCTCCGTAGTTGAGAGCTACGATACCGTCGCCTGGAGCGTAGTCAAGCTACAATTCCGCCTTTCCGCCGGGGATGCCGTGGCGTTAGCGGAGCCCCTCCGCTTTTTCCGCCTCCTCCATCAAGCGGTTGGTGAGGAAGAGCTGGCCCTCCAAGGCGCTGTGGTCGTAGGCTTTGGGTTCGCGGCCCAAGCACCAATCCACGACGTTCGCCAGGAACTGGGCGTTGTCGTCGTCCTCGGCCCGGAACGGCTGGAGCCACATCGCATCGGTGGCGACGACGACCCTCCCCGCGCCGACCTGGCCCGCCGCCACCACGGGGGCGGTGGGATTCTTCAGATCGTCCTTGCCGGTGAGCGCCACCGGAACCAGGGGGCAGTTTTTTCCCAGCCGCAAGGCGGGGCAGGTGAAGAGCTGCAACGCTTTCATATTCTTGGACAGCGGGTGGTTGGTGAAGTTTTTGATCTTCAACTGCAAGGGGTCGCCATAGCCGCAGGAAGCGGGATTGCGGCAGATGCTGGTGAAGCCGAAGCCGAGTTTTTCACCAACCGCGCTGGACATGTCATGGGTGGTGTTGTCAAGCCCGGAGGCGCTGACCAATACCAGCGAGCCGCCGCCGCGGACATAGTTCAGGAGGTTGTCCAGTAGCCGCGAGTCTTTGGCTTTGAGGGCGGTTCGGTAGCCATAGCAGACGTCCTCGCCAAGGAAGACCATCTGATACTGCTTGAGGTTTTCCGGGGTGAACTCCGCCCATGGCAGGGAACGGACGCCGCATCCGGTCCGCCGGGCGAAGTCCGCCACTAGCGGGTAGAACTCGCGGCCCACGCTGACACGGCCACCGCCATTGGTCTCGATGGGGGCCATGAACAAGACATTCGGGCGGCTGGTGTCGAGGGCGTCGTCGCGGTTCAAGGCCGCCACGTGGTCCAGCGCCGCTTGGCGCCGCGGCGAGACTTTCTCCAAGGCCATGGGCTTCGTCCCTTCCGCCTCGAAGAGCAAGGCCACCGGATCCATGGACTCGGCACGTACTTTGATCCCGTCCCGCAGCTCGGCGGCGGACACCGTCCGCGCTGGCGTGGCTTGGGCGCGGACGTTCCGCATGCGGTAGCCATGTTTCAGGAACGCCGGAGCCGCGACGCTGATGGTCAGTCCGTGGGCTTGTCCGCCCCAGTTCTGCAGGTAGAGGACGAAGCGTTCCGGGGAGCCGAGGACTTTCGTCTCGACATAGGGGAACTCGGTTTTGTTGTCCGAGACGAGCCGCGGGAAGGGTTCCACACCTTGCCGCGCCATCAAGGAGCCAAGCACGGCGTGGGCGGCGGTGAGGTCGAGCCGGGCGGCCACGTAGCAGACCGTCCCCTTGCCGCGCTGGCGCGAGGTGATGGCGGGCGAGCCGTCGGAGTAGGTGGCGATGACTTTGCTGTCCGACCCTGGCTTGACGCGCACGCCGTATTTGCCGCAGCGGTCGCCCTTGGCCAGGGGGAAGTCCTTGCCGTCGAAACACAGGGTGACAGGGGAGTCGACGTCGCCTGAGAGCTCCACCCCGGCGAACTCCTCGACGGGGAGCGGGGCGTAGCGTTGGAAGTCGGTCTTCAACGAGTCGAAGGTGACCACGGCGAAGCCGCCCGCCTCCACGTATTTCCGGAAGTTGTCGAAGACCTCTGGCCGCACGATCTTGGCGTAGGGCACGACGGCGAAGGGGTGGCTTTCCGGGGTGATCTGGGCGAACTTCCGCTCGCCTAGGACGTCGGCCGGAGTCTGGTTGAAGGTCAACGCCCCGAAATAACTCATGTAGTCCAGGTGGTTCTTGAAGCGCGGCCACGGCAAGCCATGGAAGTATTGCCAAGGCATAAGCAAGGCCACCTTGGCGTCGGGGTGGCGGGCGGCGGGCAAGGTGACCGCGCTGACCGAGTTGAGCTCCGTGATCAGCTCCGGCATGTAGAGCAGCAGCGTCTCGCCCCAGTTCCACAGGGTGATGCCCGAGCCGCCGTGGGCCAAGGTAGTCCACAGGATGGTCGCCCATTCCCGCTTCTCCAGAAAACGGCTATTGCTGACCATGTTGTCCGCCAGCACGTGGAAATAGAAGCGCAGACCGTTGTTATAATTCGAGCCGTCCACCAGGAAGGCGACGGTGTTCTCTCCCCCATAGTTCAGCAAAGCGCTGACATCGTACTTGTATTCGGCGTCCCAGCCGACCGGCTCGCCGACTTTTTGGCCGTTGAGCCAGAGCGTCCCCCGCTGCGCCACGCCTTTGCCGACGACCAAATAACGGGTGCTGCCGTCCAGGTACGAGAGCTTCAAGCCGCCGGGTATGGTGAATCTCGTCCGGTACCAACCCCAGCCTTTGCGGCCTTTGTACTGTTCCGTGGCGTCCCAGCAACCGGGGACGTTCATGTGCCCCCAGGCGGAGTCGTCGAAACCGGGTTTGAAGTAGCCGCGCTCGACGCCCTGGGTGTCCGTCTCCAGCGTGAAACGCCATTGCCCCTGGAATTTGCCTAAGCTGTTCTTCTCCATGGCCTCGAGGTTCGAGCCGGAGCTGCTGGTCAGGCTATAGATGGATTCCGGGTTGAGGACGGGCTTGGCGCTGTTGTCCCTGACGTAGTCGTGCGCCAGGGCTGTCCGGGTCAGGGCGTTAAGGACGCTGGCCTGGTCGGCCGCCTGCCCGCCGTAGTCGAACAAGGGGCATTCCGTGTGGAGGTAGTAGATGTCCACGACTTCGTCGAGCAACTCGAGGTCGATGGCGCAATAACCGTCCGTCTCGCTCTCATGGCCGCGCCAATCGACGCAGAAGGGGGCGTCGGAGAGCCTCCGGAAATCCTTCTTCATCTCGCGGATCCCCGGCATCAGGTCATGCTGGAGGAAGATCAGCCAGTCGTAGTAGAGCGGCTGCTCCCGGCAGGTCTTGAGGTAGGAGAGCTTTTCCGAAAAGGACATGGCCCGCGCCCCGGCGGCCAGGTGGGGCGGCATGACCTCGTCCCAGGACTTGAAGTTCTTCCCCCAGCGCCGGTTGGCCTCCGCCAGTGTGCCGTGCTTGGCTTGGGCGAACTGGCGGAAGCCCTCCAGGACGCGGCGGTGCGACGGCGTGTAACCCAGCTCGTTGAAGCTTTCGAAGGACAGCAACGGGGTTTCGCGGAAATAACGGAAGAAGTCCTTCCAGGCGTTGAAGTACATCTCCCGTCCGAGGGGGGTGTTGTGGTCGTAGCAATAGAAGTGGCTGCCCTCGACGAAGAACTCGCTGAGCTTGGGGAACTTTTCCGTCCAGTTGCGCAGGGGGTTGAATACGTAGTAGGCGTTGCCGCAGTCCAGGGCGCCGAGCAGCCCCTGCCGTTCCACTTCCCGCAAGGCGCTGTACCTCGGGGCTGCGTCCCAACCATGGATCTCAAGCGCGCCTTGGTTGGCCTTGATGTCGAAAGCCCCCATGCCCCAGTCCAAGGTGGAATAGGAGTTTTTCAGGAGTCGGCTCAGCCACAGCGACGAGACGACCGCCCCCTGTCCCGCCCCGATGGTCTGGTTCCCCAGGTAGAACCAGGGTTTGCCATTGCGCTTGAGCATCCCGTCGCCCTGGCCGTATTGGAAGTTTGGCGTTGGGTTGGGCGAGTACCAGCTGGCCTCCGTCGAGCTCAGGTCGCGCGTCGGGAAGATTTTCAGCCATTCGCCATCCTTGGGGGCGGCGGGAACGGGGGCGGGGGCGACGCCGCGCAGCTCGACGTCGTCGACGCTGAACTCGGGGGTGGAGCCCCAGATGACGAATTGGACACAGGCGGCCAACCGCTCGCCCGCAGGCAAGCCGGACAAGCGCAGCGGCACCTCTTGCGTTGTCCATTTCAAGGTGGGCTTCAACTCCCGCGCTCCGAGATGGGCTTGGGTGCCAAGCGGATTTTTTAGCGGAGCCCAGGCGCCGTTCTCCCAATGGAGAAGCCGGAGGCCCACGTGCGCGGCCCCTTTATAGCGGAATTTCAGGGACAGGCGTTCGCCTTGGCCCTCCAACGGGAGGGGGGGCGAGAGCAGTTGCAAGCCACCGTCGCCGTTGAGGCGTTTGAAGGAGAAATAGCGCCCGTCGGGACTATCAATCCGTCCGAAGTCCGCCTTGGCCCCACCCCAGCCATTGGCCGTCCAGCTCTGGGTGTTTAGCTCGAAGCCGGGGTTGGGGACGAGGTTTTTTCCCTCGTTGGCCAGCAGTTGGGCTGACGCCAGCAGCGCCGCGAGCATGGTGAAGGTCTTGCAAATCATGTACTCCTCCTTTAGTTGCGGGGCTAATACGCCAGGAACATGCCCCAAAAATAATCGGTGTTGGTGGTGGGGATGTCGTTGAGCCCTAGCCAAGTCACATGCCCGTCGGCGAACAACGCGTTGACTCCTCTCCGATGCCGTAGTCCCCATTCCGCCAGCAGGGGCTCGATAGCGGTCTCCGCGCTGTAACAGTTGGCGTCCATGACCATCAGGCGTTGCGCTGGAAAACGCAGCCCGGCGATGCGGCACCTCAATGGCGTGGTTGCCTGTAGATCGGCGATGATGATGTTGATGCCCAAATACTGGCCCGTTTTTGCTTGGGGGAGCTGCGCCGGGCAATCGAACGGGTCAACGGGGCGTCCATTCTTGAGATAGCACCATTGTTGGAGTTTCACGGTTGGCCGGAGGTAATTGTTGATCACGTCCGGCCAGCGCACATAAGCCGGGTTGGTGACGAGATATCCATTGTACCTGGGGATGTAGCCTTGGTTGTCGTCGGCGTAGGACAACAGGGCGATACCGCATTGCTTCTGGTTGTTGGCGCAGCTGATGGACATAGCCGCCTCCCGTGCCTTGCCGAGGGCTGGCAGCAACAACGACGCCAAGAGCGCGATAATACCGATGACAACCAGGAGCTCGACGAGCGTGAAGATGCGCGGTTTCATTGGAGACCTCCTTTGATGGCGGATCTGGTTTTGACGCTTCCCCTGACGGTCAGGAAGGTGGGCACAAGCTGCCGACGCGGCGCCAGTTCCCCGTTAAGGGACTTGACCAAGGCGCCGACCGCGGCTTCGGCCAAGGCGTTGTGGTCATAATTGATCGCCGTCAGCGGCGGATTGGAGTAGGCGAGCCATTCGGCTCCGCTGAAGGCGATGAGGGAAATATCCGCGGGGATGTCGATGTCCCGTTCCCTCAGCGCGGCGAGCAGCGGCATGGCGTCTTGCGCGTCCTCAACCAGCAGCGCGTCGGGCCGCTGGTGGGCGATCATGCCGACACAGGCCGCCAGTCCCATCTCCGTCAGGTGGAGGAGGTGCTCCAACGGCTCGCAGCCGAATTCTTCGCAACGCTCCAGTAAAAGCTCCCGCTTCCCTGAACACAACGAGGAAAGAATCAACATCACGCGCCGGTGCCCAGTCGAACACAGCAGCCCGAACGCCTGCCGTAGAGCTGGGACGAAATCGCTCAACACCATGGGGAAACCAAGGTCGTTGGGGTTCTCCATCATCACCAACGGGGCGCTGGCCGCCCGCAACTGTTCCACCATCTCCGGGGAGGAGTCCAGGGCTTGGCCGTACATGATGATCCCGTCGACCATCCGGTCGAGCAGCATGTTCAGGCAGTCGAGTTCCTTCTCCCTGTTCCATTGGGTCAGCATCGCCATCATCCGGTAGCCCTGTGCTTCCGCGGCCTGGATGATGGCGGTCAACAGTTCGCGGTCCACCTCGCCGCTGACGAAGCCCAGACAATGCGTCTTGTTGTTGGACAGCGCCCGCGCCGCATGGCTCGGACGGTAGCCCAGCTCCTTCACCAAGTCGTTGATCCGCGCCACCGTCTCCGGCGACACCCGCTTCTCCGCCTGGCGGTGGTTCAACGTCAGCGAGACCGTGGTCTTAGAGACCCCGGCCAGCCGCGCGATGTCATTGATCGTCACACCCATTCCAAAACTCCAGGTTTACCGGTTTGGCAGACAGCTCTGATAATATTGTGGTTTTGGCGTTTTGTCAAGCGGCATAAACGCGAAAGACGCGAGAGACGCAACAAGAAGGGATAGGGATATTGGAAAAAAATGAAGTGAAAGCCAGGAACCAGGAACCAGGAACTTTAGTGGAGGCAGGTGGTCCGCGCGGCGATGTCGGGGGGAGGGGGCTGGTCGGAGACGAGGGCCGTGATGTCGGAGAGGGAACCGATGCGGAAGAGACCCTCTTTACCGAACTTGCCGCTGTCGGCCAGCAGGTAGGTCTCCCTCGCGGTGGTTACGACCTCTTTGAGGAACTCGGCGTGGTCCTCATGGTAGGTGCTGAAGCCGTCGGCGGTGACGCCCACGGCCGAGATGAAAGCCTTGTTCACCTTCAACTCCCGCAGCCGCTCGATGGCGCTCCGGCCCAGAAACGAGTTCAATTGGAGATTGTAGTTGCCCCCCAACGACAAGAGGAAGAACCGCGGCGGGAAAAGGTGGAACTCTTGCAGCACCAGCACCGAGTTGGTGATCAACGTCAGACTGGAGAGCTCCAGCTTTTGGAGCTCCCGCGCCAGGTGCAGCGCCGTGGTGGAGGAGTCCAGGAAAATGATGTCGCCATCGGCGACGCGCCCGACCGCCAACGCGGCGATCCGGGCCTTCTTGTCGGTGTCTCTGTCGACGCGCGCCAGGAAGTGGGAGTTGACCGCCGGGGCCGTCCGCGGCTCCGGCATCGCGGCCAACGCCACGCCCCCATGCACCTTCTGGATGAGCTTCCGCCGCGTCAGCTCGCTGATGTCCCGGTGGATCGTCGCCGGCGACACCTCGAAACGCTCCATCAACTCCCCCATCGAGCAGTGCTTCCGCTCCTTCAGGTAGTCGACTATCTCCAGCGAGCGCAACGTCTTCATCGGCTGTCAGTTTCCTCTCAAATTTTCTCATTAAGAATATAAAGCAAGGCCGCTGATTGTCAAGCGACTTGCAATTGATTATCATATCGTCTCGTTTAATTGTCAAATTATTTCATCGCCCTACTTGACAGCCGCTGATTCCCGATATATTCTCATAGCAACGACAGCAACACTGGAGGATGGTAGCCGATGGTCGGCAAACTTGACATGGTGGGCTTGGGGTACTGCGGGTTGGACTATCTCTGCCTGCTCCCTGGCATTCCGCTCGACGACAAGGTCGAGATCCTTGAGAGTCTGACACAGGGCGGCGGCCCGTCGGCCACCGCCACCTACGCGGCGGCCCGCCTGGGTTCCGCGACGGCCTTCGCCAGCGCGGTCGGCGACGACGAGCGCGGCCGTCAGATCCTCGCCGGTCTGCGCGAAGGCGGCGTGGACGTTGGAGCCATCGCCGTCCGGCCCGGGGCCGAGTCCCCGGCGGCGTTCTGCTGGATCGACGCCCCCACGGGCAAACGTAGCATCGCTTGGACCAAGGGCGCCGCCGTCCCTCTGGCTCCCGGCGAGCTGGACTTGGAGCTGATCGGCAAGGCTAAGGTCCTGCATCTCGACGGCCATCAGACCAAGGCGGCCCTCGCCGCCGCCGCGCATGCCCGTTCCAAAGGGGTGGACGTGTCCATCGACGCCGGGACGCTCGTCCCGGACATCGAAAAATTACTGGAGCTCTGCGACATCGTCATCGCCTCCGAGAAGTTCGCCGCCCGCTTCACCGGCGACAGCGACCCGGCGAGTTCCGTCCGCAAATTGTTCGGATCAAACCGCAAGTTCGCCGCCGTGACGTCCGGCTCCGAGGGTAGCGTCGGCTTCGACGGCGAGACTCTTTTCAGACAGGCGGCCTTCCCCGTCAAGGTGGTGGACAGCACCGGGGCTGGCGACGTGTTCCACGGGGCGTTCGTCCATCGTTTCGCCCACGGCGGAACCTGGGCTGACTGTCTGCGCTTCGCCGCGGCGGTCGCCGCTTTGAAATGCACAAAATTCGGCGGCAGGACCGGCATCCCGACTCTGGCCGAGACCGAAATGTTTCTTAAGGAGATGAAATGAGCAAGCTGAAAGTCGGATATCTTTCGTTGGTCAAGGGCAGTTGGATCAATGACACTTTGGAGCGGCGCCGCCAGGAGGCTCTGGCCGTCCTGGCCGGTTTGGACGTGGAGCTGGTGGACTGCGGGTTGCTGATCCAGAGCGAAGTCGAGGCGGAGCGCGTCTGTCAGCAGTTCGACGCGGCGCGGGTGGACGTGTTGCTGGCGCATTTCATCACTTTCTCGTTGGGCACGGTGGTGCCGGGCATGGCGGTGAAGCTGCGCAAGCCGGTGGTGTTCTGGTCTGAGCCGGAGCCGCCGATGACGGGCGGGCGTATCGCCACCAACAGCTTCTGCGCCACCAACATGAACGCCCACGCCCTCTGGAAGATGAACCTGAAATACACCTTGGTCTACGGCCACGCCGACACAGCCATGCCGGAGCTGGCGCGGCAGTTCAAGACGCTCGCTTGCGCCAAGGCCCTGCGGAACGTCCGGATCGGTTCGTTGGGCGGGCGCGTCCCGGGCTTCTACACCTCCGACTTCAACGAGCTGGCGATGCGCGAGAAGTTCGGCGCGGAGGTCGAGGGCATCACCTTGCTGGAGCTGGTCAAGGTGGCCGAGTCCATCCAGGGCGAGGAGCTCGCCAAGGCCGTCGAGGCGGTCAAGGGCAAGAGCAAGTGCCTGGTCTCCGAGGAGGAGTTGCGGAAGGGCGCGGCCCTCTTCGCCGCCTTCCAGAAACTCACGGAGAAATACCGTCTGGACGCTTGGACCGCCCGCTGCTGGCCGGAGTTCAGCGACATCTACGGGATCGGCGTCTGCCATATTCTCGGCTGCATGACCGGCTCCGGGGTGCCCATCGCTTGCGAGGGCGACGTTTACGGCGCATTGGCGATGCTGATGGTCAAGTCCCTGAGCGGTTCCGACCCCTTCTTCTGCGACCTGATCTCTTTCGACCAGGCGGGCGACACCGGGGTGTTCTGGCACTGCGGCGCGGCTCCGTTGTCGCTCTGCAAAGCCGGCTGCGTGCCAGAGCTGCGCAAGCATTCGATCATCGACGGCGGCGACAAAAAGGGCATCGCCTCAGAGTTCCCGCTCAAGGGCGGTCCGGTCACGATCATCCGCGTCGGCGACACCCGCGACGGCAATGGCTACCGCCTCCTGTCGATCAGCGGGGAGGGGGTCGACACCAAGCAGCTCCTGCACGGCACCCCGCTGACCGTCCGTTTCAAACGCCCCGCCGCGGAGCTGGTCGAGAAGCTGGTCGACAGCGGCTTCGAGCATCATTACGTCTTGTGCCACGGCGACATCGCCAAAGAGCTGCGGCAGTTCGCCAAGCTCCTGGATTTGGAACTCATAGAGCTGTAAAGAGGAAACCATGGAATATCTCAAACACTACCGGCCCCAAGCGGGTTTCACCAAGATTTCCACCATCGGCGACGGCGACCTCCAGCTGACCGAGTTCGGCGTCATCAATTTGAAAAAAGACGAGACTTACAACGCCCATACCGACGGCGACGAGGTGGCGTTGGTCGTGCTCGGCGGCAAGTGCGCCGTGTCCGGCGACGGCTTTGACTTCAAGGACGTCGGCACCAGGAAAGACGTCTTCTCCGGCAAGCCGCACACCGTTTACATCCCCCGCGGCAAGGGCTACCGGATCACGGCCGTTAGCGACGTCGAGCTGGCCTGGACATCCTCGCCCTCCGACCTCGACACCCCCGCCTACGTGATCGCCCCGGAGCAGGTCAAGGACGCCCATATCGGCAAGGAGAACTACCAGCGTGACGCCTACTTGATGCTCACCGACGCCTTCCCCTCCTCTCATCTGTTTATCGGCGAGGCCTACGTGCCCTCCGGCAATCACGCCAGCTACCCGCCCCACCGCCACGACTTCGACAACCTGCCCGTCGAGGTGGACATGGAGGAACTCTACTTCTTCCGTTTCAACCCCTCCCAGGGCTACGGCATCCAGCGCATCTACACCGACGACCGCTCCATTGACTTCGCCTGCGCCGTCGAGCAGAACGACACCACCTTGATCCCCAAGGGCTACCACCCGGTGATCAACGCCCCCGGCTACACCATGTACTATCTTTGGATTATGGCCGGGCGTAAGAACCGCAAGTTCCTCTCCGTCATGGACCCCAAACACCAATGGATAGCGGGCAAATGAGCGACGGCCTTTTACTTGGGATAGATTTCGGCACGGGCGGCTGCAAAGTCACGCTGGTCGACTGCGCCGGGAACGTGGTGGACAGCCGGTCGGGCGAGTACCCCACCAGCCATCCGCGTCCCGGCTGGGCCGAGCAGAACCCCGCCGATTGGCACTCCGTCATGTGCCAAGTCTTGGGGCAGCTACCCCGGCGTGGCGAGGTGGTGGCCGTCGCCCTCGACAGCTACACCCATGGCGCGGCGCTCCTTGACGCCAAGCTGCAAATCATCCGTCCCACCATCATCTGGACCGACCAGCGCGCGGTCGCCGAGGCCGCGGCGCTCAAGGCCGAACACGGTGACCTGGTCTTTGCCACCGCCTACCAGATGCCCGCCCCCACCTGGACTTTGCCGCAGATGCTCTGGCTCCGCGCCCAAGAGCCGGAGAACTACAAGCGGATCAAGCACATCCTCTTCGTCAAGGACTACGTCCGCTATCTGCTGACCGGGGAGATGGCTTGCGATTTCATCGAGGCCCAGGGCACCTTGTTCTGGGACATGAAGGCCGGACGTTGGTCGGAGGAGCTTTGCGCCTTGGCCGACATCCCGATGTCCGCCTTGCCGCGGATCGGCAAGCCCACCGACTTGGCCGGGAAGATCAGCGCCCGCGCCGCCGCCGCCACCGGTTTGCCGGAGGGGACGCCGATCTTCATGGGGGCCAGCGACTCGGCGGTCGAGGCCTACTCCGCCGGGGCGGTGGAGCCCGGGCAATGCGTCTTGAAACTGGCCACCGCGGGCAACGTCAACGTTATGACCGCCGCGGCGCGTCCTAACCCCATGACCTTGACCTACTCGCACGTGGTGCCGGGGCTTTGGTACACGGTCACGGCGACCAACGCCGCGGCGGTTTGTCAGCGCTGGTACCGCGACCAAGTCCGCGGCGGCTCCGACGACTACGCCCAAATGAACGCCGAGGCCGCCAAGGCTCCCGCCGGTTCCAACGGCGTCATGTTCCACCCCTACTTGATGGGCGAGCGCTCGCCCTACTGGGACTCGAACTTGCGCGGCAGTTTCACGGGGTTGTCGATGTCCAGCGGCCACGGCGACCTCTGCCGCGCTTTGCTGGAGGGCGTGGCCTTCTCGTTGCGCGACTGCCATCGCACCATCGAGGAGATGGAATTGAAGGTGAGCGGTTATCTGCTCATCGGCGGCGGTTCCCGGAGCGAGCTTTGGAGCCAGATCGTCTGTGACGTGTTCAACACGCCGTTGCAAGTCCCGGCCTCTTGCGACGCGTCCTTCGGGAGCGCCTTGCTCGCCGGGGTCGGCGCCGGGGTTTGGTCCGACGAGCTCTCCGCCATCCGGCGTTGCCTCAAGCTAGACCGCGAGCTGCGGCCCAACCCGGCCAACGCCGCGCTTTATTCCAAACTTTTCGCCCGCTATCGTAAAATCCACGACGCGCTGGCGGCAACCAACAACGGAGATTGAAATGGCTAGAATCGCTTTGATCGGAGCGGGCGGGGTCATCTTCGCCCAGAATTTCATCAAGGACATCCTGCTAAGCAAAGAGCTGCGGGACAGCGCGGTCGTCCTCATGGACATCGACGCCAAGCGGCTGGACAACTCCGTGAAACTCACCAAGAAGCTGGCCGCGAAGCTCGGCGCCAAGCCGGAGATCGTCGCCACCACCGACTTGAAGAAAGCGGTCGAGGGCGCGGATTACGTCATCACCATCTTCCGGGCGGGGACGTTGGAGCACCAGCGGATCGAGCAGGACATACCCCGCAAGTACGGCGTCGACCAAGTCGTCGGCGACACCATGGGGCCGGGCGGCGTCTTCCGTGGCTTGCGCACCTTGAAGGCGTTGTTCGAGGTGCTCGAGGCCATGGAATCAGGCTGCCCCGGAGCCTATCTGCTCAACTACGTCAACCCGATGTCGTTGAACACCATCGCCCTGAGCAAGCGCGCCCGGACGGTGAAGGTTATCGGTCTTTGCCACAGCGTCCAGGGCACCGCGAACCAACTGGCCTCCTACACCGGTGTTGACAGGGTCAAGTTGCGTTTCCTGGCGGCTGGGGTCAACCACCAAGCGTTCATGCTCAAGCTGGAGGCCGACGGCGAGGACTTGTATCCCCGGCTGCGCCAGGCCATGGCCAACCCGGAAATCTACAAAAAAGATAAAGTCCGTTTCGAGCTCTTCCGCCATTTCGACCACTTCCCCACCGAGTCGAGCGGTCACGGCAGCGAGTACATCCCTTTCATCCGTAAGCGTAAAGACCTGATCGAGAAATTCTGTTCCCTTGAGTCCGGCGCCCAACCAGACTACAACATGAGCGTGGGCACCTCCGGCGCCTCCTTGAAAGTCTGCGCCGAGCTGCAAGTCAAGAACGAGGCGAAGACCGCGGCCCTGCTTTCCGGCGCCGAGGACTTCGACCTCAAGCCCAGCGCCGAGTATGGCGTCCAGATCATCCAGGCCATCGAGACCAACGTCGCCCTCTGCGCCAACTTGAACGTCATGAACCGCGGGCTGATAGCCAACCTGCCACCGGAAAGCTGCGTGGAAGTGCCTTGCCTGGTCGATGGCGGCGGCATCGTTCCGGGACGGGTAGAGAACTACCCGGAACAGCTGGCCGCCCTCAACCGCGGCATGATCAATTTGCAGACGCTCGCCGCCGAGGGCGCGCTCAATTGCGACCGCCGGAAAATCTTCCAGGCCGTCGCCGTCGACCCGCTCACCGCCGCCGTCTGCTCGCTTGACGAGGTTCAAGCCATGACCGACGAGCTTTTCGCCGCCCTCAAGGACCAACTCGACACTAAATTCTTCAACTAGGAGTCAATATGTATCCGGACAGAAGTAACGAGATCAGGGAAATCTTCAAACTCTCCGTCGAGGAGATGGTTGCCAAATGCCAGGGCCGCCTGGTGGTGACCAAGACGCTGGACGAGCTCTACGACTACCTCGCCGAGCGGATGGTCGCCGAGTTCCGCCTCGCCGCCAAGAAGAATGGGCCGACCGCCTTCATCATGCCCGTCGGCCCCACCCAACCCTATAAGCTCATGGCCAAGAAGATCAACGCCGAGAAGCTAAGCTTGAAGAACTGCTGGTTCTTCTTCATGGACGAGTACTGCGACGACAACGACAATCTCGTCTCCATCGACCATCCCCTGAGCTTCCGCCGTCAGATCGGCCCCTTGTTCTTCGACTTGGTCGACAAGGCGTTGCTCATGCCCCCGGAACAGCGGATCTTCCCCTGTCCCGAGAACCTCTCCAAGTTGCCGGGGATGATCGAGAAGGTCGGCGGCGTCGAGGTTTGCTACGGTGGCATCGGCATCCATGGCCACGTGGCCTTCAACGAGCCGGAGCCCGGCGTCAGGGACACCAATCCCAGGATATTGACCATCAACGAGTTCACCCGGACGGTCGACTCAACCCGGCACGGTCTGGGCGGCAACCTGATCAACTTCCCGCGGCGGGCGATCACCCAGGGCATGAAGCAGTGTCTCGGCGCGAGGAAGATGCTCTTGATGACCCGCAACGAGCATCAGGGCATGGACTGGGCCAACACGGTGCTGCGCGTCGCCGCCCTCGGCGCTCCCGGCGACGACTACCCCGTCACCCACATCCGCAAACACCCCGATTGGACCGTGGCCACCGACATCGCCACCGCCACCGCACCCGAAATCATCATCTGAGAGGACCGGCCATGATCATTGACGCCCATGCGCATCTCTGCCATAACCCCCGCGGCCTTGACGAGGTCGCGGGCTGCGGGCGCCTGGAGCAAGTCTGGCTGATGGACGTCAGCGGTTGCGCCCTCCAAACCAACCCCTTCGCCTCCGCGGCGGAGGTTCTCCGTGCGGCCAAGGACTTCCCCGGCTTCTTCGTCCCCTTCGGCTACCTCGACTTGCGCCAGGGGCCGGACGTCGTCGACCGGCTCAAGGATCAGGGCTTCGTGGGCCTCAAGGCCTACCGCCCCGCCCAGCCCTACGACCATCCGGACTACTTTCCGCACTACGAGCGCGCCGCGGCGCTCAAGATGCCCATTCTTTTCCACACCGGCCTTCTGGAGAAGTGTCCCATCGGGAAGCTGGGCCCGGACTTGTCCTACGGCCCGAACAACATGAAACCCACCCACTTGGCGACCATCGCCGCGGCCTTCCCGACGCTGACTTTGATTGGTGGTCATCTGGGCTACCCTTGGTTGGAGGAGACCGCCCAGAGCCTCTACTACTACCCTAATATCTACCACGACCTCAGCGGCTACCGCAAGGACGTCGAGTGGTTGATAAAGAACCTCGACCGCAAATGCGCCGACGGTGCCCCCGGCCCCCGGCGCTACTTCAACGACAAGATTCTCTTCGCCACCGACGCCCTCTGCTACGGCGACGAGAAGGGCCACGCCGACGCCTTCAAGCTCATGGATTTCTGGTCGCTTTTCCTTGAGATGGTCGGCGGCAATTACTATCGCTGGGGCGAGCCGGAGGAACGGGCGAAAATCATGGGCGGCAACGCCCGGAAACTGATGGAGACTATTCAATGAGCACCTTGAAAATCGGAGTGATTGGGCTTGGCTTGCGTAGCAGGCTCATCACCGAATTCAAAGAAAAAGACGTGGTGGAGATCGTCGCCGTGGCCGACCTGGAGCGCGCGAAGCTCGACGCCTTCGGGGACGCCTTCAATACGACCGACCACCGCGAGCTGCTCGCCCGGAAGGAGATCGAGGCCGTCTTCGTCATCACCCAGGACCACCAGCATGAGGACGTGGCCGTCGCCGCGCTTGAGGCGGGCAAGGCCGTCTACCTGGAAAAGCCCATGGCCATTACCGTCGAGGGCTGCGACCGGATACTTGAAGCCGCTTATAGAACTGGCTCCAAGCTTTTCGTTGGCCACAACATGCGCTACATGCCCTTCGTCTTGAAGATGAAGGAGCTCATCGACTCCGGCGCCATCGGAAAGGTCAAGGCGGTCTGGTGCCGGCATTTCATCAACTACGGCGGCACCTACTTCCACCATTGGTGCTCCGAGCGGAAGAACTCCAACGGGTTACTCTTGCAGAAGGGCGCCCACGACCTCGACGTGATCCACTGGCTGGCCGGGGGCTACACCAAGCGCGTCGTGGGCATGGGGATGCTCTCGGTCTACGATCAGTGCGGGCGCCGCGGAGCCGACGAGCCGAACGACCGCGACGAGGCTTGGCGCGCCTCCAGTTGGCCCCCCGCCGAACAGAAGAAGCTGTCTCCGAACATCGACATCGAGGATCATAACATGGTCATGCTCCAACTGGAGAACGGTGTCCAGGCCACATACACCCAGTGCCACTACGCCCCCGACGCCGAGCGCAACTACACTTTCATCGGCGACCGCGGCAGGCTGGAGAGCGTCGAAGAGAAGGAGATCCACGTCTGGACTAGCCGCGGTCAGGCGCCTGACTCTATCCACAGGCTCAGGGCTCTCGACGGTAGCCATGGTGGCTCCGACTCGTTGATCGTCAAGGCCTTCGCCGCGTTCGTCAAGGACGGCGTGGCGCCGAACACCTCGCCGGTGGCGGCGCGGCAGGCCGTCGCCGCCGGGGCGCTGGGGCACGAATCCATGCGTAATGGCAACGTGCCCAAGGACATCCCCCCCTTACCAAACCATCTCGTCGAATACTTCAACCAAGGACAGGTGAAATGATGAAACAGGACAACTACGTGGCCGCGATGCTGCGGAGCGAGCTGGCCGACGCCGTCGGTCCCGAGCACGTCTCCACCGACGCGGCCGAACGGCTCGGGCACTCCATCGACTACTATTGGGTGCCGGAGATGTGGCACGACCGCGGCCATGAGAACCCCCAGGCCGACTTCGTCGTCCATCCCGGTTCCGCCGCCGAGACCGCCAAGATCCTGCGGCTGGCCAACACCCACAAGTTGCCGGTCACCCCCTGGGGCGGCGGCTCCGGGTCGCAGGGCGGCGCGCTGCCGATGCACGGCGGGATCAGCCTCGACACCAAACGTCTGAACAAGGTCATCTCCATCGACACCGAGGCCCTCACTGTCACCGCCGAGGCTGGCATCAACACCCAGCACCTCGAATGGGCCGTCGAGAAGGCCGGCTACTCCACCATGCACCTTCCGGCCTCTATCGCCTGCGCCACCTTGGGCGGTTTCCTGGCCCACCGCGGCACCGGGGTGCTCTCCACCAAATACGGCAAGATTGAGGACATGGTCATGTCCATGGAGGTGGTCACCCCCACCGGCGAGGTCATCAACACGTTGCCGGTCCCGCGGCACGCTTCCGGTCCCGACCTCGCCCAGATGTACCTCGGCAGCGAGGGTACTTTGGGGGTCATGACCAAGGCCACCTTGAAGATCCATCCCCGTCCCGAGACGAGGAAGTTCCACGCCTTCCTTTTCAAGACCATGCGCGACGCCATGGCCGCCGGGGCCAAGATCATGACCAGCCGCCTGCGCCCTTGCGTCATCCGCCTCTACGACGAGCCTGAGACCGCTCGCCTCATCAAGCGCGTCCTCGGCATCGACAAGAAAGGCGCCTACCTGGTCTTCGGCTTCGACGGCCCCGAGAAGATCGTCGACCTGGAACTCTCCCAGGCCTGCGCCATCTGCAAGGAGCGCGAGCACGAGGACCTTGGCGCCGAGCTCGGCCAGGCGTGGTGGGACCACCGCTACAAGTTCTTCTACCCGCCGTTCATGTTCCACATGCCGCAGGCCTTCGGGACGCTCGACACCGTGGCCACCTTCGCCAATATCGAGAAGGTCTACTGGGCCATGAAAAACGCTTTGGCGGAGCATTTCCCCGAGGCGGCCTTCATCGGCCACTTCTCCCATTGGTACGAATGGGGCTGCATGCTCTACGCCCGCTTCATCGTCGAGAACCCGCCGCAAGACCCGGTCGAGGCCACCCTTTATTACAACAAGATCTGGGACATGGCCATCCGCGCCGCCATCAAGGCGGGCGGTGTCCTCAACGAGCACCATGGCGTCGGCCTCAAGCTCGGACGGCTGATGAAGGACCTCTACGGCCCGGCGTTCAACGTCCTGACCAGCGTGAAGACGGCGCTCGACCCGAACAACATCATGAACCCCGGCAAGATGGGTTTCAAAGGAGTCTGACCATGCGGATAGAAAAACTCACCGAGGCGGTCAAGGCCTGCCGTTTCTGCTTCATGTGCCGCCACCTCTCGCCCGTGGGCAACGTCACCTTCAAAGAGGCCGACACCCCCCGCGTCCGCGCCCTGATCATCGACCGCGTCATTCAGGACAAGGCGCGGCTCGCCAACCCCGACTACATCCAGGCGCTTTACGACGCCGAGCTCAGCGCCGCCTGCCGTCAGCACTGCGTCAGCCACTACGACGAGGCCGGGCTGCTCCTGGCCGCCCGCGCCGACATCGTGGACGCCAACTTGGCGCCGGAGAAGGTCAAGGCTCTAGCCGCCGAGTTGTCCAAGGTGGAATTCAAACTCGAAGGCAAGGGCGACACCCTCTATTACGCCGGGCTGCACGATGACGCCGCGGCGGCGTTCCTCAAGCTGGCCGGCCCCTGTCAAGTCGTCACGGGCGGCGACGCGGGACAAGCGCTGCTGGCTTTGGGCTACGTCAAAGAGTCGGCGAAAGTCCTGGCCAAGTTCCAGAAGCTGGTCAAAGCCTCCGGCTGCAAGCGCGTCGTCAGCTCCTGCGCCGCCAGTTGCCATCTGCTGAAGGCCGTCCACAGCTCCGAGCATCTGCTGGGGCTAAAAGGCAAGGCGAAGCGGCAAGCCTATTACCTCGACAGCGACTACCTGCGCAACTACGGCGGCTCCGACGCCCCCCGGAAACTGCTGGCGGCTTTGGGGTACACGCTCAAGCCGTTCGGCACGAACTCCGAGGAGTCCTACGGCGTCGGCGAGGGCGCGGTGGTCTTCGACCGCCTCAACCCGGAACTGACCAAGCAGCTTTGCGAGCGGGTCCACGCCTTGGCCGACGACCCGGCGGCGCTCCATGTCGTGGGCTCGCCCTACGCCAAGGCCACGTTGCGGAAGCATTTCCCGGACTTCAACGTCATCACCCTTGAGGAGGCCGCGCTGCTCGCGGCGAAAAAGTGACATCATGCCCTTGGTAACCTTCAAAGAGATCCTTCCCCAGGCGCGGCGCGAGGGCCGCGCCGTCGGGGCGTTCAATGTCGCCAACTACGAGACCGCCGTGGCGGTGGTCGAGGCGGCGGAGGCCGAACGCCAGCCGGTCATCATCCAACTCTATCAACGCCTGATGAACGACCGTCATGTCGGGGCGCTGGTGGCGTTGCTCCGGCGCCTGGCCGAGGATTGCCCCATGCCGGTGGCGGTGCATTTGGACCACGGGGCGTCCGTGGACCAGGTGCGGCGGGCCATCGACACCGGTTTCAGCTCGGTGATGTTCGACGGCTCGACGCTTCCCTGGGAGCAGAACCTCGCCCAGACGCAGCAGGCGGCGGCCCTCGCCCGTAAGGCGGGGGTGTCGCTCGAGGCCGAGATCGGCCATGTGGCGATGGGCGACGCGACGGCGCTCTCGACCCCGGACGAGGCGGAGCGTTTCGCCGCGGCCACGGGGGTGGACGCCTTGGCGGTGTCGGTCGGCACCGCCCACGGCTATTACAAGGAGACTCCGAAGATCGACTTGGAGTTGGCCGCGGCGATTGGTCGCCGCGTGGCGGCGCCGCTGGTGTTGCACGGCGGCTCCGGCACCCCGATGGAGATGGTCAAGGGGACGATCCGGGCGGGCTTCGCCAAGATCAACGTCGCCACCGAGTTCCAGCACTGTTACCAGTTGGCTTTGGAAAAGGAGATGGGCAAGCAGCAAGGCAAGTTCCTGCCCTTCGACAAGCTGACCATCCCGGCGGTCGCCGCGTCCACGGAGTTCCTCCGCAACCTTGTCCGCGCCTTCGCCAATCCCTGATTTTTCATCTTCAATAATTTGCGTCGGGACAAGTTGGCGTTATGGTTTAAGCTGTCGCGTATAGCCATAACGGAGGATACTTTTCCATGTCGCAGTCAAGAGCCTCTTGGATGAAGGAGGCCCGTTGGGGCGCCTTCGTCCATTTTCTCGCCAATCCGCCCAGCTCCATCAGCAAAGCGTCGCTTTCCGCTGAGGAGTGGAACGCCCGCGTCGACGCCTTCGACGTGGAGGGGCTGGCGACGCAGCTCGCGGAGGCCGGGGCCAAGTACCTCTATTTGACCCTTGGCCAATGCTCCGGCCACTTTTGCTCCCCGAACGCCACTTACGAGCGGCTCACCGGCACTGGCAAATGCTCCCGCCGCGATTTGGTTCTCGACATGCACGCGGCCCTCGCCAAACGGGGTATTCGGCTGTTGGCCTATTTGCCCTCCCACGGCCCCAGCCAAGACCCGGACGCCATGCGCAAGCTCAAGTTTACCCCGCCTTGGGACTTTTCCGCCTGGAGCCCGCCCAAAGGCGTCTTCACCGCGGCGGATTTCGCTGGCGTCGACGCCCGGGTAACCGAGGGGCAGCGTAATTGGGAGGCCATCATCCGCGAATGGTCGCTGCGCTGGGGCGACAAGGTCGAGGGCTGGTGGTTCGACGGCTGCTATTACGCCGACCTCATGTACCGCCATCCCGACGCCCCCAACTTCCAGAGTTTCGCGGCCGCGGCCCGCGCCGGCAACCCGGAAAGCTCCGTCGCCTGGAACCCCGGCGTCCTCTACCCGCCCGTCGAGATGGACGACGAGGAGGACTACACCGCCGGCGAGATCAACGACCCGTGGAAACTTGAGCACGGCGGCAAGTGGCTGGGCCGCGAGACTTACCAAATCCTCACCTTCCTGGGACATTATTGGTGCCGTGGCCCAGTTCGTTTCAGCGCCGCGGAGGCCGCGGCGTTCGTCCAGGAGACCAACGACTATGGCGGCGCCGTGACTTGGGATCTGCCCATACAGTCGAACGGGCTTATCCAGGCGGACTCCTTCGAGGCGCTGCGGGGCCTCGATGGCGAGCTCAAGAAATTAGTGGCGGGAGTGAAACGGGCTTCGGTCAAGCTCACGGTCGAGAAGGAGGCGGAGCTAGCCATTGGGGGGGCGCGGGTTGACGGGATCGTCGCCGTCACGTTGAGCAACCCCTGGGACTGCCCTGTCTCCGGGGAGACGGTTCTCGGCGGCGCCGATCTTGAGTTCAAGCCGGGGCCGGAGCTGAAGTGGTCGCTGGCTCCCGGAGCCTCCGAGACCAGGACTTTGGAGGTCCGCGTCGCGGAGTGCCACCCCTTCGGCCAGCCGCTGGAAATCGAGCGCCAACGAGGCGAGGGGAAGCCTCCGACGAAGACCGCCCTGCCGGTTCGGAGCGTCCTGAACCTTGCCCAGAGGAAGCCGTTGAAGTCCTATTTCAACGGGAAGGCTTATTCCGAGGTCAGTGTCGGAATTGAGGACGGCGGAATCCTCGCGCTCGATTTCAAGATCAAGGACGCGATCGTCAAACGCGACCCCGCCCCTTGGAACGGGAGCTGCGTCGAGCTTTTCATCGCGACGGCTCCCGGCGCGGCGGTGCGGCAGTACTTCCTGATGCCGGACGAGACGTCGCCGGAGGGCGGCCTCGTCGAGAAGGCTGGCTCCGGCGAGGCTCCTCCCCAGGGGAACGGCTACAAAGTCAGCAGGACCGCCGACGGCTACAACGGCTCCGCCAGGCTGCCCTTGACCTGGCTGCTCAAATTGGACAAGCCGCCCAGGAGCTTCGTCATCGCCTTCTCCACGACCACCGGCGACGAGCAGGGCAACTTCATCCAGATGCGTCTCTTCGGCGCGGAGGGAGCCCATGCGCGCACCGTCGGCTTCGCGGTGGTCGAGATATGATCAAAGCGCGCCGCCCAGCCTTTGCCTCCATAGGCTGGGCGGCATGGCGTAATGCCGTTTGAACTCCCGCGAGAGGTGGAAGGCGCTGCTGAAACCCAGCTCCCCGGCGGCGTCTTTCACCGACATCCCCTCCGCCAGCAGCGAGGCGGCGCGCTCCAACCGTCTCGCCGCCACATAGCTCCTTGGCGACTCCCGGTAGTACAACCGCCATTTCCGGAAGAAGCTGCGTCTGCTGAAGCCCGTCCCTTTGAGCGCTTGGTCTATGCTTCGTTTGCCCAGTTGCGAGGCGATGCTCATGATGGCCTCGCGTTCGGCGTTGTCCCCGCAGCCCGGTAGCGAATGGCAGAGCAGCGCCTCGGCGACCAAGGCCAGCGCGGCGGCGTCCAGCCGGTCGGCGCCGCCGTGGCAATGGACGTTGTCCATCAGCTCGCGGAACTCCTGGATCATGCGGTCCAGCGCCCAGGCATGTTTCAGCGGCCATGGTCCCTCCGGCAGTGCGCCTCCGGGGCATTGCGCGACGAAAAAATCCTTGGCGTCCAGGGCGTAGGATACGTAGATCGACTCGAACGTCCCCTCGCACTCCAAGTGGTAGCGATGTCCGGGGATTTCGAGGTTTCCGGCCGGGAATGGCGACTCATGCGCCACCCCGTCGATGGAGGCGCGGAGGGGCGCCGCGGACGAGGGACGCAGGCGGAAAGAGAAGTCGAGCGTCTTTGGCGTCAAGGCGGACTTCCGGCAGCGATGTGTCGGCAACCAGCCGGCATGGAGGAGCTTGGGGCTGCGCCCTGTCAGAATCCGCGGGGTCTCCTCCAAGTCTAGGATCAAGGTTGCCATAGCCGTTCTCCGAAACCGTTGCTTTGGCACGATAATATATGCAATTGGCACACAATGCAATTCTCCAATCCCCCTTTCCATCGTATAATAATGGTACAATGAATCAAGATGGAGTGGATGTGGACATGGAGAGGCTGCCAAACGGCGAGAGCTTCGGACATTGGGAAGACACGACGAAATACCTGCGGATCCTGCACGTCGCCCGAAACCATCCGGCGGCCAGCGACGGCAACGACGGCTCGGAGAGCAAACCCTTTCTGACCATCCAGAAAGCCGCCGCCCTGGCCACGGCCTGCGACACGGTGCTGGTCCATGCCGGGCTGTACCATGAGACGGTCCGGCCGATGGGCACAGGCGCGTCGGCCTCGGCGATGCTCCGCTTCAAAGGTGCGGACGGCGAGAACGTCGTGGTCACCGGAGCGGAGGCGCTCGCGGGGCCGTTCCGGCGGTCCGAAGGATGGAAACGCGGCCCCGCGCTGAAAAAGGACAATGAGTTCGCCGATTCCGGGGCGCAAGTGTTCATGGTCAAGATGCCACGGGAGGCGTTCGTTGGCGTCAACCCTTTCGCCATGGTCAACGGCCCGCTAATCCCGTGGTACGACGGCGACGTGGGGGCCGCGTTCCTGGCGAAGGAGCCGGCGCAGCGGAAGCTCGTCGCCATGAAGCGCGGCATGGTCTTTTGCGACGGCGAACGGCTGGCGCAGGTCGCCAACTACTTCGAGCTAGGCGAGGCGGCGGGGCGTTTCTTTGTCGAGGACGACGGGCTCACCGCGCACCTGCGGCTTCCGGACGATGTCGGCCCGGACGGCCATCTCCTCGAGTACACCGCCCGCGAGCAGTGCTTCTGCCCCGAGGAGAAATATTCCGCCTACATCAAGATCGAGAACCTCGCGTTCACCAAGGCGGGGAACGGCTTCCCGCCTCCCCAGCGGGGGGCGGTGTCCACCAACTGCGGCCATCATTTCATCATCGACAACTGCGTCGTCGAGGACGTTAACGGCATGGGGATAGACATCGGCTTCCAATGTCCCGCCAGGCATTCCAACGCCCCGCGGGGCCATCACGTCGTCTCGAACTGCGCCGTGAGCCGCTGTGGCGTCTGCGGCCTGGGCGGCGTGCCCGGGCAGTCCGACGCCGAGCATTACATCGACATGCAGCAATACGGCATCGCCGTTCTGGGCAACCGTTTCCTCGACAACTGCTGGCAGGACTTCGAAGACCTGATGGAGAACGCCGCGGTGAAGCTGCACCACCTGCGCGACAGCTTGATCGCGGGCAATTACGTCAACAAGACGACCCACGGCTGCGGGATCTGGGCGGACGCCGCCTGCGAGAATGTCGCGGTCAGGGAGAATGTCGTCCTCGACACCGCCAACGATTACGGCGGCATTTTCCTGGAGGCCTCCCACGAGGCGCTCGAGGTGTCCAGCAACATCGTCGTCGGCTCCACAGGCCATGGCGGACACGGCGGCAACGGGATTTATTCCCACAATTGCGACAACATCTTGAACGTCAGGAATATCGTTCTCGACTGCGAGCAATTCGGCATCGTCCACAACTACGGCGGCACCGGACGCCTATATCGGGGACGGGGCAACACCGGCTATGGTGTGGAGTTCCACGAAAACCTCGTCGCCAACTGCAAATACGCCTTGCTCCAGCCGACCGACAAGGGCGCCGCCGACAGGAACGTCTATGGCGCGTTCTCGGAAGGCGGCTACCTCAAGGTGGGACTGCCGGAGCTGCATCTGGATTTCAAGGCGTGGCGGAAATACATGGGCTGGGACCGGAATGGCCTCATGGCCGACGTCGAAGGAGCCCTTGGGCCGGACGGCATGGCATTGGTCCTGTCGGTGAAGGCGGGCGCCGCGCATGTCCGGCGCCGCTTGGATTTCGCTCTGCCCTTGGCCGCCCAGATTGAAGGCTTGCTCGGGGAAATACTCCAGGGGGCCGCCATGGATGACGTCTCGCGCTTCACGCTGTTACCCCCCGGCTTCCTGGAACAGGAGACTTGCGAGCTCCGCCCCTTGGCGCCGTCCGCGCTCTTGCCGGACGGCAAGGAGTTCTTGACCTGGGAACGGCCCTTGACCTTCTCCAGGACCTATCATGTCGCGGTCAACCATCCACAGGCCGCGGACGGGAACCCGGGGACCGAACGCTTGCCATGGAAGACCATTGGACGGGCCGCCGCGTCCTTGACGCCCGGCGAACGTGTCGTCATCCATGGAGGGGTTTACCGGGAATTGGTCGCTCCGGCCCGCGGTGGAGCCGGCCCCGGAGCCATGATCTCCTATGAGGGGGCGGAGGGCGAGAAGGCGGTTCTCCGCGGCTCGGCGCTTGTCGACGGGGGCTGGCTCAGGAGCGGCGCCCATTGGCGTCTGGCCGTGCCTGGCGCGGCGGACAACCCGTTCGCGCTCGCCAATTACAGCGCGGCGCCTTGGGAGGGGGAGACGGAGGCGTTGTCGGACGAGGAGAGGAACGCCCAGGAACGCTCCGTGGTCGAGAAGATACCCAACACCAACTTGCGTCAAGGGCTAGTTTTCCAGGACGGGCGGCGTTTGAAGCAGGTCGCGAGCCTCGCCGGCCTGGACATGGCGGACGGGGCGTATTGGGTGGAGCCGTCCGGACAGGCCGTCCGACTGCGCCCCTTCGGGGACGTCGACCCGGCCGCCGCCGCTTTCGAGCTGACCGTCCGGGCGCAGGTTTTCAGCCCGGCGGCGGAGGGTTTGGGCTTCATCCGCGTGAAGAACCTGACCGCCGAGTTCACGTCCGGCTGCATCCCCTGGCCGCAGCGGGGCGCGATGTCGGCGCGGAAGGGCCACCACTGGATCTTCGAGGACAACGTCATCCGGGACTGCAACTCCCTTGGCTTGGACGTGGGGCATCGGCAGGTGCCGCGGAACCCGAGGACTTTCCAGTTGCGCCTTGGTGGCTTGGGGCAGATCGTCAGGCGGAACCGCGTCGAGCGCTGTGGCGTCTGCGGCATTGTCGGACTGGGCCTCGTCCGCGGGATGGTCGAGGACAATGTCTGCGTGGACACGGGCTGGCTGGACGTGTGCGGCGTCTGCGAGTCGGCGGGCATCAAGATCCACTACGGCCACCACACCTTGGTCCGGGGGAACCTCGTTTTGCGCACGGTCGACGCACCGGGGATATGGATCGACCACAGCAACCACAACGTCCGCTGTTGCGGGAACGTTGTTTACGGGGCGCGGGTGGAGGACCAGGACAGTTGGGGCGGCGGGATTTTCTTCGAGGCGTCGCGCTACCACAACCTAGTGGACCACAACGTCATCTGGAGCTGCCACACCCATGGCGTCTACCAGCACGACTGCGAGCGGTTGGTGGTGGCGAACAACCTGGTGGGCGAGTGCTCCAGCCGTCCTTTCGCCATGCGCTTCAGTCCGTCGCGGGTCGTCCATGACCTCCCGGGCTCCGGCCTCCACAACCGCATCCTGGGCAATGTGTTCTATGCGCCGAAGCGGACGCCGGAGTTCGGCAATCCCGAGAACCAGTCCGACGCCAACCTCTTCGTCGAAGCGCCGGGGCAAAGTTCGCCGCTCTTCGACGCCTGGCGGGGGACGAGCGGACAGGATCGGGGCAGCCGCCTGGCCACCGCGTCGCTGGACCTTGACCCGGAGACATGGACGCTGCGGCAATCCTCCCCGATGGAGCTCCCGGAAACGGAAAGGCCAGCGGCCGTCACCCACGACTTCTTCGGGGTTCCCTACGACGGCGCGAGAATCCCATGCGGTCCCTTCGCCTTGGCTCGCCAAGGCGAGTCGGTCAACATCCGGAACCCCAGATGGCCGCTAGAGGGATGACGAAATGGAGCGGAAGGCGTGTATAATATGATAGTGTGGATGTCCACCGTAAGCATGAGGGCCGTTTTATGAGACCGATACAGAAAAATTTCACGCTCGTCGAGCTCCTGGTCGTGATTTCCATAATCGCCATCCTGTCGGCGTTGCTCCTGCCCGCCTTGGGCAAGGCGCGCGACAGCGCCAAGGCCATCGCCTGCGTGAACCGGCTGAAGCAAGTCGGAGTGCTAGTCGCATCGTACAGCGTGGACTTTGACGACTATTTCCCCGCCGCCTACAACTTCACGACGTCGAAACCGTGGTGGACTCTGGCGCTGGCCGCCGGAACCGTCAAGCCCGGCGAGATCGAGTCCTGGATGTTTTGTCCCGCCTGGACGCCGGTGAACATGATCGACTCAAAAGGGAAGCTCGTCTCGTCGCAGTATTCATACGGCATGTCCGAAGACAACACCACCACCTACCACAAATTGACCAAGCTCAACGACGCCTTCAAGGTCAACACGCCCTCGACCTATGACCTCTTCGCGGATTCCATCGTCGCCTGGCCAGGCAACGCCGTCGACCGGTTTCAGTGGTATTACTATTACACGACGAGCGCGGCGCAGGCGCAGAAAATCCATTTGCGCCACAACCGCAAGGCGAATTTCCTGTTCGTGGACGGGCATGTGGCGTCCGCGAACGAGCCGGAGCTGAAGACTTGGGGGATCGTGTCATGGGGAGGCTATAAAAATGTCGCATATTGAGATGAGTGCGAGGAGGCGGAGCATGGTTGATTTCTTGCCTGCGTTGTTTTGCATGTTGTTGGCGTCATGCGCGTGCCTGACCGGCAAGGAGGGCGTGGTCGTCGCGGAGAACGGCGGGGCGGTGGTGGAGATCGTGGCCGCTGACGAGCCTATTCCCGCGGAGACGTTCGCCTGCGAAGAGTTGGCGGATTATCTCGGAAAGGTCACTGGCGCCAAGTTCACCGTGGTGAAGGAGTCGGAACACTTCGGAAAAGGCCCGGCGGTTTATCTGGGGTGGACGCGGTTCGCGAAAAAACACGGGGTGGATTGCTCCAAGCTTGGCGAGGAGGAGTGGAAGATACGCACCGTCGGCGACAGCCTGTTGATCGCCGGCGGCCGGCCGCGGGGGACGCTGTATGGCGTCTACGAGTTCCTGGAGTCGCAGGCTGGCTGCCACTGGCTGGCATGGGACACGGAGGTGGCGCCGAAGAACCCGGATTTGACGGTGGGGCCGCTTGACATAAACGGCGGACCGGCGTTCTACCCCCGCGAGATCTACGTGGAGACGGGCCGGTTCGGGACGGGGGCCGCGCGGGAGCGGCTGATGCCGTTCCTCGTCCGCAACCGTCATCCCATGGCTTGGAGCCCTGAGTTCGGTGGCGGTTACCTGGCTTATGGCCGCTGCCACTCCTTCTACACGTTCGTGAACCCCAAGGAGTGGTTCGGCAAACACCCCGAATACTACTCCATGGACGCCGCGGGCAAGCGGACCTGCGGCAACTCCGACTTGATCGGCGGGGCGGGCAGCGAGCTTTGCCTTAGCAACCCGGGGCTGCCGCAAGTCGTCGCCGACAGCATTTCCAAGCATATCAAGGAGTCCGACGCCAAACACGCCAAGGCTGGTTTGCCCCTGTCGCGGGGGGTGGATTTGGGGATGGAGGACAACGCCGCGTTCATCTGCAAATGTCCGGAATGTGCCGCCATCTCCAAGATCGAGGGTTCGGAAAGCGGACTGCTGATCCGGTTTCTTAACAAGGTCGCGGACCTGCTGGAGAAGGACTATCCCGACATCCAGTTGCGGACGCTGTCCTACGTGAGCACCGACGTCCCGCCGCTGGTCACCCGTCCCAACGACAACGTCATTGTCTGGTGGTGCGACCTTTATGTCAAGTCCGACTGCTTCCGGCCGCTCACCCATCCGGTGAACCGGGAACAGGCGGAACTGCTGAAGGGATGGGGTGGGAGCGCCAAGAACATCCACGTCTGGGATTATTGGAACATGAGCAGCCCGCGGAGTTCCCCGGCCGTTCCCGACTTCGTGTCTCCCGAGACGACGGCGGCCAACCTCAAGTTTTTCCGGGCGAACCATGTCAGCGGCTATTTCGCCGAGCTGGAGCGGGGCGTCACCACGCAGAGTTTCTTCGCCCTGAGCTACTGGGCCGGGTTGCGGCTGCTGGACAACCCCGATCTGCCGCCCGGAGAGCTGACCTCAGTTTTCATCGACGGCTACTACGGTCCCGCCGCTCCGGCGATCCGGCAATATTACGACTTCCTGTCCGCCGCCCTGCGGGACGAGCCGACCGCCATGAACTACGCACTGCCGACGAGCGGACGCAAGTACCTGACCATGGATTTCCTGGTCCGTTGCCGCGAGCTGTTGCTCAAAGCCGAGGCTGAGGCCGCGCCCGGCTCCCCCGAGCGCTTCCACGTCTGGCGGGAGATGGTCGTGGTCTACAACTGCCTGCTGCATCAGTGGCGGCGGCTGGAACGGCAGGAAGGCAGGAAGTTCCCCTTCGCGAAGAGCGGGATCGCCGACAAGTACGAGGCCATGCGCAAAGGCGTTGTCGTCTACGACCAGTACGGCCCCGCGCTGGAGAAGGCATTGCTGGAGGATTTGGCGCGGGAGATGACGGTCTTCAGGAACGCCCTGCCGTTGCCGGAGCAGTTCCGCAAGTTGCCGGAGGACAAAGTCATGGACTTCCCGTGGTCGAAGCTGCCGTCCTGGGCGCTGGTCGACGACCCGGATGCCGTCGGCGGCAAGGCGGTCTCTTATTCCGACCCCAGTCCGGCGATGCACGGGAAACCTCCTGTGTTCGGGGCATATGACCGCAGCTCCAAGCGCGCCGGCCCCACGCTTGAGCTGAAGGCGGTCCCGGCGGACGAGAAGTATCATTTGTACAAGCTCGGCAAATTCAGCTTGGGGCCGGACACCATTGTCTGGGGGCATTACACTTGGCAGCTGGGTTGCGTCTACCTGGCTCCGGCCTATGTCTTCGCCGACGGCGTCAAGGGCGCTGACCCGAACTTGTGGGACATCCATGTCTCCGCCAAGATCACCGGACCAGCCTACGTCGAGGGCTCCAAGAACAAGAACGCCATCTGGGTCGACCGCGTCATCTTGGTCAAGCCGTGAGGAAGCGCTCGGGGACTGGAAGCGTGTTCCTGACGATCAGGCGGGAACGGACTTTCACCGTGACTTTTCCGGGATAGGCGTCCAGCCATGAACGCTCGACGATCCAGCGGCCGAAGGTCACCCCGAATTCCCGGAAGGGATGGGCCATGGTCGTCAGGTCGCAGTCCAGGAATTCGGGGTTGTTGTCGAACGCCATGAGCTCGAAGTCCTTTGGCGCGGTCAGGCCCCGTTCTTTGGCGGCGTTCAAGGCGGCGGCGGCGTACCAGTTGTTCACCGCCACCAACGTCTTGGCGCGGCCCGGCCGCGCCAAGACGTCGACCAACGCCGCCAAGGTTTCCGGCTTGTCGCCATGAGGGAAAGAGACGACACGGGCGGTAGCCGGGTTTTCGGGGGAGAACCCGCGCCTCAGGCCGCTCTCCCGGCGTTCGCTCCAATAAACGCCGTCCGCCGCGCCGAGGAATAGCAGCTCCTCTTTCCCCATCCGGCGCAGCAAGCGTCCGACATAGGAGCCTTCCCCCAGAGGGTCCACCGACACGAAGGACACTCCGTCCAAGTCGATCGGCTCTCCCGAGCGGTTCAGCATGAAAACCGGAACGCCGAAATTCTCCAGCAAATCCCCGGCCGCCATGAGGGAAGGGGAGTCGTCCATGTCGGGGAAAACCACTAGCGCCGCCGCTCCCCGCGCCTTGATGTCTTGGAGGACGCTTTCCAGCGCCCGCCGCCCGCCTGGCTCCGGCAACGCGGTGTAGGCCACCGAATAGCCCGCGGTCTTTACGGTCTCCTCCAACGCCGTCAAGCTGGTCTCGTCCCAGTGGATACGGCGCGGTGAGCGGGAATATAGCACGTGGATCGAGCGGGAGAGCGTCTTCCGGGCCGTCTCCAGGGCCGCCGCCGGGCTGACATGCGTCCCCGCCCGTCGTTTCCGTTCCACGAGCCCGGCGCGCTCCAGCTCCCGGACCGCCCAATGCGCGTTCATCCGCGTGGTCGCGAAACGTTTCGCCAGATCCACCTCCCGGGGCAATGCCGCCCCGGGAGGCAGCTCCCCGCTCAACACCGCTTCCACCGCCCATTCGTAAATCGTCCGTGACGTGGCATTCATCTGTGCTACCTGTATTTGTTCATTTTATGAAAACATATTGTTTTATTTTTGTTTGTCAAGTATTTGTATTGACATTTATAGAAAATGTCAGTAGAATATTGTGTGTGATTCACGTAATATGAACATATTATTGAACAAAAGGTTCCAGCCATGAAATTGACAGCCGTCCCCGCGCAGCCGCCGGAAAGTTCCTGGGCTTTTGTGGATGAGTTGCGGCGGCCGCGGCATCGGAAGACAGCCTGGCGTCGGCGCGAGAAACGGAGCGACGAGGCCAGTCTGGCCAGCGGTTTCCAGCTTGTCGCCGGATTCGACGATCCGCTCGGGCGTTTGACGACCGCTTACGACGACTTGCGGGAGTTCTTCCGGGCGGCCGACGTTCCGGAGAACGGCGGTTACCGGGTCGAGACCGGTTGGGAAAAGACCGGGGTTTTCGAGGCGTTCCGGTTTGAGGCCACGGAGACGGGTTGTCGGATACTCGCCGCTGACACCGAAGGCGTCCGCCGGGGGATTTACCATCTGGAGGACGAGCTTTCGCGCTCGGGCGGCCCCTTCCTGAAACTTGGAGGCATCGAGCGAAGCCCTTTCGTGAAGACCCGGATCTCCCGTTGTTTCTTCGGCCCCATCAAACGCCCGCCGAAGCTCCGCGACGAGTTGATGGACGATGTCGACTACTACCCCGACAACTACCTTGCCCGTCTGGCCTACGAAGGGGTGAACGGCCTGTGGTTGACCGTCGCGTTCAGCGACCTATGCGAGACGCCACTCGCCCCGGAATATGGTGAAGATCGGGAGCGTCGACTGGCGAAACTGCGCCGGACCGTGGACCAATGCTTGCGCTATGGGATCAAGACCTACGTTTTCGCCATCGAGCCGCGCGCCTGGGACATCGACTCCCCGGTCTTGGAGCGCCATCCGGAGCTGGGGGGGATACGCTCTGGCGACAGGATCATGTTCTGCCCTTTCTCCGAGACGTCAAGACGCTATTTGCGGGATTGTCTTCATAGTCTTTTCGCGGCTGTTTCTGGCTTGGGCGGCTTGATCAACATCAGCTTGGGAGAGCGCGCCACCACTTGCGTCGGCTTCGGCATGGACTGTCCAAGCTTGTGCCCGAAGGGGAAAAAGGAAGAGCCCTGGGAGATTCTCCACGAGACGCTCAAGGCGATGCGGGAGGGCATGAGTTCCGCCGCCCCGGACGCGGAGCTGCTGTGTTGGCTCTACGTGCCCGGCAACAGCACCGGGACGGTGAAGGGCGGTTTCGGGTGGATCGAGGACATCGCCGGGCACATGCCCGAAGGGGTCGTCCTCCAGTACAATTTCGAGTCGGACGGCGTCAAGGAGCAACTGGGCAAGCCGCGGCATGCGGGGGACTACTGGCTGTCCTATGTCGGCCCCAGCGGAATCTTCCGGCGTTGCGCCGAGCGGGCGGTGGCCGCCGGGGGACGCGTCTCCGCCAAGCTGCAAGTGGGCTGTTCCCACGAAGTGGCGACCGCGCCTTATGTGACCGTCCCCTCCAGCCTCTATCACAAGTATGCGGAGATGCGGAAACTCAAGGTCAGTTCCGTCATGATGTGCTGGTATTTCGGCAACCATCCCGGCATCATGAACAAAGCCGCCGGCGAGTTGGCGTTCGAGCCGTTTCCTGAGAGCGAGGCGGCGTTCCTGGAACGTCTGGCCGCTGTAAACTGGCCGGGGCGCGCCGCCGCCGCCGCCAAGGCTTTCGCCCTTTTCTGGAAAGGTTACGAATGCTATCCGGTCAACTGCATGACCCAATATTACGGACCGATGCACGACGGCCCGGTGTGGCCGCTGTTTCTGGAGCCGCAAGACACGCCGCTGGCCCCCACTTGGCTCCTGAAGCTGGATCACAGCGGCGACCGGATCGGCGAATGCGTCAACTACTCGCACAGCTTGGACGAGGTGGTGGAGCTTTGCCGCGTCCTGAGCGGGAATTGGGACAAAGGGGTGGAAATCCTCAAGGACATCCTGAAAGATTTTCCTGCCCAGCCCGACCGCGCCCGCGAGGTCGGGGTTGCGGAGGCCTTGGGCATCCAGTTCAAAAGCTCCTACAACATCTTCCGTTTCTATGATTTCCGGGAGAAACTTTTTCGCTGCGAGGTGGCGACCCCACTGGAGACTTTGGAGGCGATGCGGGCGATCGTCCGGGAGGAGCTGAAGCTCGACGCCCGTTTGCTGGAGCTGGTCGCCCAGGACCCCGCGCTGGGGTTCCACCCCGAGGCGGAGGGCTACAAATATTTCCCCGCAAAAATCCGCTGGCGGATGGAGCGACTGGATCGGTTGCTGGCGGAGGATTTTTTCAACGTCGAGGCGAAAATCAGGGCGGGAGAGGCATTGTTCCCTGAGTACACCGGCAAGAGGATCGCGGGGCTGTCCGTCGCTTGTCCGAGGGGGGAGGATTCCGTGACGCAGGAGAACCGCCATCTTGGCGTGTTGCGCTTCGGCGCATACCAGGCGACCGTCGCCAACGACACCCGCTGGCAAGCCCAGTGGAAAACGTTTCATGACCGGGAGGCTATCTATTTCAGTTGCGTCTGCCCCAAGGCCGACGCGGCGGCGGTTTTCCAGCGGTTCTGGCCGGACATCCCCTTCACGTCCGTCAGCGAGAGTTTCGAGCTCGTTCTGGAGCCAAGGCGGCTATGGCCGACGGAGAAGTTCGTGGTAACTCCGGACGGGCGCGTCAGCTATGTCGCCGTTAGCGGCCGCCGCGAGCCGGGCGGCTGGAGCCTTGAAGCCCACGACGCGCCGGACAGCTGGTCGTTCACGTTGCGCCTACCGCTGGTCTGCTTCGAGGGCATGGTGTCGTTCGAGCGCCCGGTTCGGTTCAACGCCGTCCATCGTCTGGACGCGCCTCAGCTTGACGTCGGCGTATTCTCGAGCTGGGCGCCTCCGGTCCAGGCGGAAATCGCGCGCTTGGCATATAACAGGGAGTCTCCCCAAGAATTGGGCTGGCTAACCTTTTAGTGGTCGCGTTTGGTGTACGCCGCCAGGCCGCGGACGGAACGCGCCAGGGCGGCGAACTGGCCGGGCGTCAGGGATTGCTTGCCGTCGCACCATGCGGTGTCGGGTGTGATGTGGCACTCGATCACGAGACCGTCGGCCCCGGCGGCCACCGCCGCCAACGAGAGCGGCGCGACCAGCTCGCGGCTGCCAGCGGCGTGGGACGGGTCGACGAAGACGGGCAGCTTGGTCTTGGCCTTGAGTATCGGGACGGCGGAGATGTCGAGCGTGTTGCGGGTCTCGGTCTCGAAGGTGCGGATGCCGCGCTCGCAGAGGATTACCTTGGAGTTGCCCTCGGCGATGATGTACTCGGCGGCCAGGAGGAATTCTTTGATGGTCAGCATCATGCCGCGTTTGAGCAGGATTGGTAGCCCCATGCGTCCGGCCTTACGCAGCAAGGAGAAGTTCTGGCAGTTGCGGGCGCCGATCTGGAGGATGTCGGCGTATTCGGCGACGACGGGGAGGTCTTCGGTGTCCATGACCTCGGTGACCACCGGCAACCCGGCGATGTCGCCGGCGGCGCGGAGCATTTTGAGCCCCTCGACGCCGAGCCCCTGGAAGTCGTAGGGACTGGTCCTGGGCTTGAACGCCCCGCCACGGAGGATGTCGGCGCCCGCGTCCCTGACGGCCAGGGCGGTCGACAGCATCTGCTCCTCCGATTCGATGGAGCAGGGGCCGGCGATGAGGCAGAGCCGCCCGCCGCCGATTTTGAGTTTGCCGTCGATGTCGATGACGCCACACGTCCCGGAGGCTTCAGCCTCGGGCTCGACCATGGTTGTTGAACCGTCCATTCCGTCCTCCACTTGGTGTTGTGGCCGGGGGGATCTGGCGGGGGCTCGTTGTCGGGATGTGGTGCGAAAACGAAAAAGGCCGCCAGCTCTCGCTCGCGGCCTTGATTGGCAGTGCGCAGGCATCCGCCAAGGCTACAAGCGAGCCTTGCTAAAATAGTACCAATAAAAACGGCACTGCTTGCGGATGTCCATTATTCTCTCTTTCGTTAAAGCATAGTTTAGCGTCAAAACGGGGATTGTCAAGCCCCGCCCCGCGTTTTGCTTATTCCTTGAGCTTGTCGTTGACTGCCTGGGTGAGAAGTTCGAAGACCGGCTTGATCTTCTCGATCATCTCCATGACCTGCTTTTTCTCCTGGTTGCTGATCTTGGCGCATTCCTCGGGGTCGTTGAGCATGGCCAGCATGTTGTCGCAGACGCTGGTCAGTTGCATGAGCTGATAGACCTCCTCTTTCGGCATGTCCTTGGGGTCGATATGGTTGTCGTCCAGGGTGCGGAGCCAGGCCAGGTGGGCGTCCTTGATGCGCAGCATCTCCGTCCGGAGCGCCCCGCCTTTGTCCTCGAAGCGGTTGTAGTCCTCCCTGATGTCGTCCCAGATGTCTTGGAGGTCGTGCTCCAGGTCGTGTATGGCGTCCTCGCACTCGGCGTCGCCCACGCCACGGTCGTCCTTCCAGCGGCAGGCGCGCTCGAAGGAGTCGCCGCCGTTGTAGAGCTCGTCCTTCATGTAGGCGGTGACGTCGGACTCGTTGAGGTTGTAACCAAGGAAGCCCAGCAGTCCGTCGAGGGAGTCGGGGTCGAGATCGGCGAGTCCGTCCTGGTCGTCCATGTCGTCCACCAGGTCGTCCATGTTCAGCTCGACGTCCTTGTGCCAAAGGGTGGTTTGGTCCATGACGTTCTGGATGGAGAACTCCTCGGACTTGGAGAGGAAGGCTCCGATGGTGGACATGGGGGTCTCCACGAGCGTCCTGCCGCCGCGGTACAGGGCTTGGGAGAGTATCTGGGGGATGCTGAGGGCGAAGGGCTCCATCTCCTCGAGGATGGAGTCGAGGCCTTCGGAGAGGCGGTCGTTCCAGTCGCGGATCTCGGAGACGGACTTCATCATGGTCTCCAGCGTGAGGTGTCCGAGCTTGCAGACGCCGCCGTCGTAGTCCTTGACGGTGACGACGAGATGGTCGCCGCTCTTGAACTGGAAGGCGGCGTAGACGGACCGCATGTCGAAGACGGATATCTTCACGGGGGTGTCGCCGAGGCTGTCCTCGATGATCCGCTCGTTGCTCTTGCTATCGTCGACGAGGACGTCATAGAAACCGGAGAAGCCGAGGAGGCTGTGGAAAGGCATCAAGTCCTTGGAGGGGAGGGAGACTTTCTTCCGGGCGACCTTGGTGCCGTCGTGCCCTTTGAGGGTGATCTGACCTGGCATCAGCTCCGGATGGCAGAAAGGGATGAAGCGGTGCCCCGGGATGAGGATGCCGTGCTCCAACTCCAGCTCGGTGGGCTTGATCAGGAACTTGGCGCCGTCGAAATACTCCTCCAGCTTGACGTAGACATAGGCGTCGGTCTTATGGTTGAAGTCACAGGCGATGTCGAGCTCCTCGCACTCCTCAAGCTCGTCCTCCACGTAGCTTTGGACGTCCTCCAACTTGAGCTCGCTTTTGCGGGGCAACTCGGCGTTGGCCGCTTTGGCCAACTCCTCGGCGGTGAAATCGCCATGGAGCTTGTCGATGGCCTTGTCGAACGCTTCCTGCAAGACGTCGAGATCGCTCTCGACCGCTTTCTTCTTTTTGCCCATGATTGAATCTTTCCTGGAGATTGGAGTTGTAATGTGGAACAATAGCCTGCATGGCGGCAAAAAACAATGCCCGCCTGGCCGGGGACGTACGGAAAATATCCGCATGTGCAGCGCATACCGCGGCGATCCGGCGGCCGCCCGCGCAAAAAAGAAAGCCCCGGATGTCGCTGGCGACATCCGGGGCGGATGGTGGTGAAGTTAGTTAGGAGGCGGACTCGGCGGCCGCTTTGCAGCTAGCGGCGTTGCTGGTGGGGAGTTCGCGGGTGAGCCATCCGGACTTGCGGACGGTGAAGATGGAGTAGGGCGCGATCCAGGCCAAGCTAAAGGAGTGGAACACCCCGTAGACATAGGACCAGAGGGCGTCGGTGCTCTTGGTGCGGCTGAAGTAGAAGAGGGCGGAGATGGACGACCACATCATGATGACGCCAATGGCGGTGGGGAGGAAGGTGCTGGGGGCGGCGAGCATGTAATAAACGGTGAGGGGCAGGAAGAAGCAGGGGGTGACCTGCCAAAGGATCTGCATGACGAGGTTGAGCTGGCGGCCCATGACGTGCTTGAAGCCGAAGCGCTTGAAGGCGAACTCCGCCATGTAGAGGTTCTCGCGGACGTTGCTGCGCGCCCAGCGGATCAACATCTTGGTCAACCCGCCATAGGTGGTGGGAACCTTGGTCCAGACGACGGAATTGCTTTGGTAGACGATGTCGTAGTTCTCGGCGAGGATGAGGTTGGTCAGGGCGCGGTCCTCACCCGTCTTGACGGGGAGGCCCATGAAGAGACGGTTCACCCAGACGTCGAGAACCTTCATCACCACGTCCTTGCGGTAGGCGCTGAGGGCTCCGGGGGTGCAGATGACGCTGCCAAGAACGCTCTGGGCGGAGCGGACGAACTCGAAGCTGAAAAGGAAGCGGACGTCGAGCATCTTGGGGATCATGCCCTCGTTGGTGTTAAGGACGCGGACATTGCCGGCGACGCCGCCGATCTTGGGGTTGCCAACGAAGGGGGTGACCAAGTTGCGGAGGGTGTTCTTCTCGACCACGGAGTCGCTGTCGACGGTGACGATGATATCGCCTTTGGCCTTGACGATGCCCTGGAAAAGGGCCTCGCGCTTGCCGACGTTCTTGCGGAGGTTCATGGTCTCGACGCGGCCGTTGGACTCGGCGGCGGCGCGTTCCATCCACTGCCAGGTGTCGTCCTTGCTGCCGTCGTTGATGGCGATGATCTGGAGCTTGTCGGCGGGGTAGTCGTTGGCGAGAAGGCTGCGGATGGTGTGGGCGACGAGCTCGCCCTCGTTATAGGCGGGGACGATGATGACGCAGGTGGGCAGCTCGGCGTCGGACACGGACTGCTTGGGGCGGTAGACCACCAGGAGGATGGTCATCCAGAAGTAATAGAAGATGTTGACGCAAAAGAGAGCCACGCCCGCACCCACCACCGTGTCGGTTATGACATCGTTGAAGACTTTGGCGTTGGGGAAGAGCTGCATGGAGAAGAGCGCGTAGATGGTGGCGGCCGCAGCCGGGATGCTGAGCGCTTTGAGCATCATGGGCAAAGCGGCGCGCGAGAACAAACCCCTTAGTGTCAAGGATTTCCTGATAGACGCGCTGCCAAGGCCAATTACTCCATCGTTGACATTCATTCTTCCATTCATCCTTTCGCTTCACAACCTTGTTGCACCATGTCCCGCCGCAAAATAAACCCTTGCCTGCTTGCCATGGCGAACAAGGGTGACATACCACTTTTTAAGACATTTAAGAATATATCATGACAGTTTCGCAAATGCAAATGGCAAACGGCGCGGGCTAAAAACTAATGTTACAAGCCCGCATAATCCGTACCATACACTCCCCGCATGGCGATGCAATGGCTTTTTTCTGAGTTTCTCACCAGTTTTCCAGCGTGGCGGCCCCGGCCGCCGCCGGAACAGGCGTGGAATGGGTCAACCAGGCCACCAGGGAGGTTAGAAGCATGGCGTTGTCACCCTCGGCTAGCCCGTCGGGCGAGAGCCATTCCGAGTCGCCCATCACCGCCACCCGGCCAGCGCCCAGCTCGCGCGCCATGAGGATGGCTCCGGAGTTCTCCGCGGCGATCAGCGTCGTCGTCTCCGGCGCCGTCGAGGCCACCGGGGCGGAGCCGCAGGAATGGAAGCGCCCCACCCCGGCGGTCGCCGGATGTGGCGTCACCTTGCTGGTCGTCAGGAAGCGGGGCTCGCCGCGGCGGCAGTGGGCGGGGTCGGCCAAGGCTCCGTCCTGGAGGGTGATGCCGAGCAGGCCGGGGAGGGCTCCTTGCCAGGAGCTGTTGTAGGAATGGATGTCGTGGCTATGGGTTCCCAGGAGCAGCAGCGCCCCGCCTGCGCGTACATAGTCGAGCAGTTGCCGCGCCGGGCCGGGCTCGATCCTCCCGAGCGGTTTGCTGAGGATGACCAGCTTGTACGCGGCGAGCTCGGCGGGGACGGTCTCCCGGCCGCGGAGGACTTTGACCCGCGCCGCGAAGTCCTTGTCCGCCATCACGTCCAACGCGAAGCCCATGCCACGGAGGACGGCGGCGGCGCTGGGGCGGGTGGCCGGGGTTTGCTGCGAGACGCCATACCAGAGCACCCTGTCATTCTTGTAGGCATTGTTCCGCCACAAGGGGGCGTGGAGCCGTTCCAGGGACGCCAGCTGGTTGGCGGGCGGGACGGGCAGCGGGAGGGGCGGCAAATCGGCGGGCTCCACGAGCAGGATGGCGGGGGAGAGGTTCCGCAAGCGCAGCTCGACGCCTTGACGTAGAGCGTCGGCGGTCCAGAGGGAGCCGAGCGCGGCGCCGGAGCGGGCGTCCCTGACGCGGAAGGGGCCGCCAGTCGGGACATGTCCCGGGACGACGCGGACGGACACTTCCTCTCCCCAGTTATGGAGGCACCAGAGCTGGCGGCCTCCGTGCTCGAAGAGATGGGTTTCCAGGTAGGGGGCGGCGGGGGTGGTTTTGAGGAGCGGTTCGAGCCCGGTGTCGGAGAGGAGTCGGTCGAAGACTCGGGCGTTGTCGGCGGCGCTGAGCTCCGCCGCCAGGGTGACGACTTGGCCTGTTCCGAGCTGGCGGCGGGTGGCCGCCACGGCTCCGTCGGCGCCGTGGGCGAGTGGGCGGGCGTCCAGGGGTAGGAGCGGGCGGCCTGAGCCGGGGTGGCTTTCGGGGACGACGGTGCGGCAAGAGTAGCCCCAGCCGAAGCGGACGTCGTCGGGGGTGGGGAGCGGGGCGCCGCGCTTGGCTCCGAGGAAGGCGGAGCAGTCCAGGGGGGAGCCGTCGAAGTTATTTTGGCTGAGGGACACGGCGTCGACAAGGACGGTTCCGCCAGCTTTGGCGAAGGCCTCGAGTTTGGCGAGGGTGGCGGGCTCGGCGCGCTCGGCGAGGAAGAGGGCGACGACGCGGTAGTCGTGGGGTTGGAGGTTTTGGAGTCGTTGGTCGTCGATGAGCTCGACGCTGCGCCCGGAGCAGAGCAAGGCGGCGTAGGCGCGCAGGAAGTCGAGGTTGCGGTGACAGGAGAGGGGCTCGTTGTCCGGGCCACGGTAGGCGCGGAAGGAGTCGAGGGAATAGACTAACGCCACGTCGGCCTTGGGGCGGGGTTTGGGAAGGAAGAACTCGGCGACGTTATTGATGGAGGTTTTGATTGAGGGGAGGGAGGCGATGGCCTCCGGCGCGTAGCGCTGGGGGTTGAGTAGCGCGCTGCTTTCAGGGGCGACCTCGGTGTTGTAAAGGTAGGAGAGGCAGAGGCCGTCGAGACCGTGGAGGGCGCGTTGCCAGAGCGCGGAGGCGAGGTGGTCTGGAGACATGGGGACGTGTTCGTGGGGGATGGAGGAGATACTGATTGGGCCGCGGACGCCGCCCCAGAAGAAGCCGTTCTGGAAATAGGAGTTCTCGATGTGGATCGCCAGGACGTTGTGTCCGTCGGGGCTTAGCTGTCCCGTGAGGTCGAGGCTGAAAGGCTCGTTCCAGTCGGTGGTTTTAAGGATAGGGCGCCCGTTGAGGTAGACGGTGGCGCGGTCGGCGAGCTCCCGCCCGCAGAGGAAGAGCGGCCCTTGGGCTTCCTTGAGGTCGAAACTCTTGCGGTACCAGCCTGCGGTGCAATTTGGGAAACCCTGCGTGCCCCACATGCCGGGGCTTTTGATGGTGGCCCAGGAGCTGTCGGGCCAGTCGGCGCGGCCGCAGTCTTCGCCCGGGACGGCGGGGTTGAATTTCCAGTCCCCGGCGAGATCGAGGACGGTGGTGGAGGGGGAGGCGCCTTTAAGTCCTTCCGTGATGGGGCACTCGCCGTCGATGACCGGCTTGTCGGGGCAGATGCCCACGAGGTAGTCGATGATGGCCAGCGGGGCGAGGGAGAAGAGTATCTCGCGCTCGTCGACGGCGCCGCGCCACTGGGCGAAGATGGCGCCGCCTTGCTCGCAGGCGTAGATGTCTTCGGCGGCGGCCTTGAGCCTGGGGGAGCAGCGGGCGTCATTTTGGAAGTCGAACTGGAGTTGGCAGTAGGACTGGATGGTCATGATGGAGTTCGGGACTTGTTTCCTGGCCCAGGCGGCTGACTCGGCGCAGATGGCGCCGAAGCGCTCTTCGGTGAAGAGCCGCCAGTCGGTGCGCAGTTGGGGGTGGGCGGGGCCGGACAGCTCCGGGGGGCAGTCGGGGGAGCCGGGGGCGGGAACCTCGTAGAAGCTGAGGAACTTGGTGTCCCAGGCCTGGTTGGCGCGGTCGATGGAGCCGTACTTGTTGCGGCAGCGTTCTTGGAAGAGGGCGAGGTTGTAGGGGGAGTAGTCGCAATAGCTGACTTCGTTGAACAACTCATAGGCGAAGATGGGGTAACGTCTGGCCACGCGGATGGCGGGAGCCCAGACGTTGTAGCGGATCTTCTGGCCGACAGGGTGTTCGGGGCGCCAGCAGAAGAAACCTTCATGGTCGACGAACAGCTCTGGGGCTTTGGCTCGCAGCTCCTTGGACTGCCACTGCTTATAGCCTTGGAGGATGTCGAGCCAGAACATGACGCCGGAGCGGAGCGACTCGGCGATGGTGGTGCCGAGGAAGGGATATGAGCCGAAGGCGAGCTGGAGCTTGCCGTCGGGGCCGCGTTTGGCCTCGGTGGGGGAGAGGAAGCTGGAGTACACTTGGAAGTCGAAGCCGAAGAGTTTGAACATGAATGGGCTGAGGCACTCGCCGCCGAGCAGGAAGACCGGTTTGCCGTCGCGGAGGAAACAGCCGCGGCCGACTTTGACGTTGGTGGCGGCGGCGGGGTAGCGTTCGGTGTCCAGTTCGAAATCCGCGGGGAGGTCGGGGGAGGGGACGTCGAGGAGGGCGGGCGCCGTGGTGGGGGGGCGGCGCGGCGTTTGTCCCTGGGCGGCCAGGAGCAGGCGTTTCGCCTCTTCCTTGTTCGCCTGGCTGATGCCGTCCTCGGGGGGGAGCTCGCGCAGCGAGACGGCGTCGAGCCAAACGTTGCCGATGCCCTTGACGCAGATGGACAAGGTCGCGTCGACGGGGCGGTCGCCGAAAGTCTTGGGGTCGAGGCTGAACTTGCCGTCGTTGAAGCCGCGGCATTGGCGGGGCGCCCCTTTGGGGACGGGCAGGTAGATTTGTCCGGGGCTGCCGGGGCCGTAGGTCCGCCAGGCTTCCGTGGGGGCGCCGGGGGCGGTGTCTGGCCAGGGGAACACGACATACTCGCCGGGATTGCCGGGGCGGTCGAGCTGGTATTTCAGGCAGAGGTAGGCGCTGGCGGGGGTGTTGTCCTGTTTCGCGCGGTAGGACATCTGATAGAGTCGGCCTGGCGTCAGCGCGAAGGGGGCGGTGGCGTGCCAGGTCTCGGCGTCCGGCCCAAGGCCGGTGAACTGGAGCGAGCGTTTGCCGTCGCTGGCCTCTTGGGTGGTGGTTCGGCAGACTCCGGATCCGACGGCGAACTTGCCGCGGGAGGGGAAGGCGGCGCCGACCGCGGTGTCCTGCTCGAAGGAGCCGTTGGGGATCAGTTCCGTCGCGGTGGCGGTGAGGGCGGCCAGCAGCGCGGTGGCGGCGGCCAAGCGGGTCAAGTCCATGGCGGTTTTCTCCTTCGGGTTAGTTTTGGTAGAAAAGTTCGGGGTGATGGAGGGTTTTACGGACGGGGTTGGTGTGGCCGTCGATGAAGAGGGTGTTGCCGGCGCCGGAGTGGCGGGCGGCGAAATGGGCGGGGACGCCGCTGCCGTTGTCGGTGTAGTCCCAATAGTTTAGCGTGTGGTTCTTTGCGTCGGCCATGAACAGCAGCTCCGAGGGGGAGCGGATCGAGGCGAGGGAAGGGTGACGCCCGTAGGTGGCGGTGCAGGGCCTCGAGACCAGGTAGGCGTTCCAGCCATAGCTGTAGAAGGGGACTTTGCTGTTGGCGTCGGGGCAGAGCAAGAGGTTGGTGGTGGCTAGGTAGTTGGGGTAGCCATGGGTTAGGGACGCCTGGCCGTCGTGGAGCGCCCCCGGGATGTACTCGGCGAAGGACTCCAGAGCTTCCCAGCCGTCGTTGCCAGTGCCGAAGTTGTCGCCGCCGGGGAAGTTGCCTGCGTAGTCGTTGAGGTACATGCCGACGCATTGCCCGAGCTGGCGCAGGTTGTTGGCGCAACTGATCTGTCGGGCCTTGAGCTGGGCCTGGCGCAGGGCGGGCAGCAACAGGCTGATCAGGAGCGCCATCACCCCCACGACGACCAGGAGTTCTATAAGTGTGAAATCTCTGCGGGACTTTGTGTTGCTAGCGCGCATGGAGCGGGTTCCTTTCAAGGGTGAAGGTGTCGCGTTCGATCAGGCGCAGGGGCACCCGTTCGGTGGCCGCGGCGAGCGGCGAGGCCGCCATGGCCCTTAGCATCCTGACCGCTCTTCGGCCGATCTCCTTGCTGTCTAGCCCCAGGGTGCTGAGCTTGGGGGCCGTGATCCCGCCGAGGCGTAGGCCCAGACAGCCGATGACGCCGACGTCCCTGGGGACGGCGAGCCCCAGCCGTTGCAGGGCGCGGATGGCGCTCCGGGCGGTCCAGTCGGAGTTGCAGAGCAGCGCTTGCGGCAAGGGGCCGCATTCCGCCAAGTCGGAGAGCGTCTCGCCGACTAGCCGGTCGTCCATGAGATAATGGTAGTTGTCCTGTTTCGCCGTGAAGTCGATGGCCTGGACGCGCAGTCTTTTGCAGGAGCGCCCGGCGTTCTCCAGGGCGGCGCGGATGTCCCCGCCCCAGCCGTGGGCGCCGGAGAAGAGGCCGCCCACCGAGCTGTAGCCCGCTTGTTCCAGCAGACGGCAGCAGTCGATGAAGGCGTCGTAGAAGTTGGGGGACACCGCCCCGATCCCCGTGGTGGCGGCCGGGCGCCCGGCGATGACCACTGGCGTCCCGGCGTGGAGGGCGCGGGGCTCGTCCTGAGCGGGGAAGTCGCTATGCAGGATCAGGCCGTCGGCTTCGAGCGCGGTGATGAAGGCCTCAACGTCCAACAGCTCCTTGTCCGGTTCGTAGGAACGCAAGGACAGCCGGATGCCCAGCGCTGTCGCCTCCTCTTCGATCCCCCACAAGACCTCCACCCCGTAGTTGTCCTCGGCGTCGACGTTCAGGCGCATCTCCCTTGGAAACGCATAGGCGATGGTCGCCATCCTGCCGGCCGGGGCGTTCTTCCCGCCGCCGACAAAGCTACCTTTGCCGGGCCGCGTCTCGACCAGCCCCCGCGCCCCCAACGCCGCCAGCGCCTTTTGGACGCTGGACCGCGAGACCCCGAAATCCGCCGCCAACCGTTGTTGTGACGGCAACGGAGCCCCGGGCGCCCAGCCTTCCTGCCGGAACCGCCGCGCGAGTTCGTCCGCCATCACGTCAAATTTGCTTGGCCGCATGTCATGTCCGCCCAATATTGTTTTAAAGCATGTTTTAAGTCATGATTGTTTATTATAGTCGCATCGCGTCGATTTGTCAAGGGGCCTGGACATGGCATGATATTTGAACTATATTCAAAAAAAGGAGGCGGAGACGGATGGCTGGACTGGACAGGGTGGTGTCGGGGGCTACCCCCGCTTTGGCGCGGCAGCTCAACTTGCGGCGGGTTTTGGGCTTGTTGCGCCACGGGCCGCGGCTCAGCCGCGCCGAGCTGACCCGGTTGAGCGGGACCAGCGCCCCAACTATGTCCAAGCTCCTGGAATCGCTGAAGGCCGCCGGGCTGGTGATGGAGCTGGAAAGCCCCGCCGGCGGACGGGGCCGGCCGAGCAAAAGCTATGCGTTGTCAGGGCGCGGCGTCCAGGTTTTCGGGGCGGTCGTCGGCGTGCGGGAGTGCCGGATTTTCAGCGCGCCGTTGGCTTGGGACGCCCCCAAGTCAGTGGAATTGACCTTCCCCACCCCTGGCGGTTACGCGGAGTTGTTGGGACGCTTCCGCGGTTTCGTCGAGGCGCGGCTGGGGGAGGGAGGGGAGCGTCCGGCGTTGGCTCTGACGGCTCCGGGGCTTGTCGACACCACGGCGCAGCGGGTGGTGGTTTGCCCCAATCTGCGTTGGCTTTCCGGCCGTTCCCTGGCTTCGGACGTGGCGCGGGGCTTTGCCTTGGAGACGGTCACCTTGCAGGAGGAGCACGCCCTTTGCCTGGCGGAGCAGGCGTTGGGGAACGTGGGGGACGCCCGCGATTTCGTGGTTTTGGACGTCTCCGAGGGCATGGGCATGGGCATGGTGAGCGGCGGCGTCTATGTGTCAGGGGCGCAGGGCTTCTCCGGTGAGATCGGCCACATTCCGATGGTGGACGGCGGTGAGCTTTGCGGTTGCGGTCGCCGGGGCTGCCTGGAGACCGTCGCAACCGACACGGCGTTGCTGCGGTTGGCTTCCCGGACACAGGGACGCCCCTTGGACATGGAGGCCTTGCGTTTGGAGCTCAGGCGCGGGGCTCCGGGGCTCGACGCCGCGCTGGTCCAGGTCTTGGACTATCTGGCGAAGGCGGTGGCGATGGTGGTCAACATCTTCAACCCCGAGCTGGTCCTGGTCAACGGCGGTCTTTTATCGCTTGGTCAAGACGTGCTCGGACGCTTGGGCGCGGCGGTGGGGAACTACGCCTTGGCCCCGTCCTGGGAGCGCTGCGAGCTGCGTCGCGCCACGGCGGGCCGCGACGCCGGGGTGCTTGCCGCCGCCGCGGAACTGGTGCTCATGCGCCCGCTGGGGTGAGGACATCCTTGCCGAAGGGGAGGTCTTCGAGGAGGACTAAGCCGCCGCCGGAGCGTAGCTTGCCGCCCTTTTCGAGGAAGTCGGCGACGGCGCGGCGCATGGAGGTGTCGCGGGGCGCCTTGTCCAAGCCGTCCTTGAGGCCGTTCTCGCCGAAGACCCGCCAATAGGCGTCCTCGCCGCCCTCGCCCACGGGGAAGAGGTGGAGGGCGCGTTGGAACTTGAGGATGTTGGACTCGGGCTTGAGCATCTGCTGGTACTGGGGGTCGAGGAACCAGGAGACGCAGCAGAACGCCTTGAACTTGGCTTTCGGGAAGTGCTGGTGGTGGAAGTCGATGGCACGGGCGAAGGCGTCGGCGCAGTTCTCGATATTCAGCTTCTCGCCGGCGGGGATGTGGGTGTCGAGCACGAAATCGCCCGGTCCGAGCGCTCTCTCCCAGGCGTCGAGGGGCAGTTCCACCATGCGGTTCTCGGCGCGTCCGGCCGGGGTGACGGGGGTGCCGCGGACCTGGGCGGCGCCGAGGGCGAGGCTGGATTTCCAGGCGCCGGAGCTGGCGAACTGGCCGTCGACGCCGTCGCGGAGCCCCTCGGGGTTGAAGGCCAGGCCGTCGGCCGCCAGCGTTTGGAGTTGGCGGGTTTGGCGGTGGCGGAAGACGACGACCTTGCCGGGGAAGGGGCGGACGCCGAACTGCAGGCGCCCGACGCGGTAGAGGCTGCCGTGGAGCAAGCCGCGCTCCCAGCCGAGGATGCGGTTGGAGATGCCGGGCATTCCCAGCTCGCGCTTGAACTGCTCCATCCAGAGCGGGAGGTCGACCATGGCGCCTTCGGCCAGCTCCGGCGGCAGGCCGCGCGCCGCGAAGAGCTCCCGGCAGAAGGGGAAGCCGGAGAGGGCCAACAAGGCGCGGAAGGCCCAGACTTCCGGTTCGGCGAGCCCGTCGACCCGCTCCGGGAACGCCTCCGCCAGGAGCGTCGGGTGCTCCGCGCCGAAGAGCTCATGGTTCCAGCGGGCGGCGAGGCTGCGCAACGAGGCGTCGCCGCGGATTTTGGCGGCGACGCGCCGCAACGGCTCGAGCTCCGCCGGCGGGACGCGTCCCTGGGGGCCGTTCTCGGCGATGAAGTCGTCGAGGAGGAAGGCGGGGAGGTTGTTGCTCATGCGTGGTCCTCAGTTGCGGTTTCTGCCGGAATGGTGTTTTATGCGCTCGGCCTTGGCGATGACGGCGGCGGTGAAACGCCTGTCTTTGAACATCTTGGGGTCGGCGTAGTATTTCCAGAAATACATGATGTCGGATTTGCTGACATAGTCGGCGGAGGAGTAGAGCAGTTGGGCGAGGTCCTTGATCCGCCAGCGCCGCGGCAGGCGGTCGCGTATGATGACGCGCTGGAGGTCGATGAGGAAGAGGCGGTCGTGTTCGCCCTCCTTGATGAAAATGTGGACCAGATAGAAGTCCTGATGGGCCATGCCCGCGTCGTGGACGCCCCGGGCGAGCTTGGCGACTTTCTGGATCAAGTCGCGGCGGCGGTCCCGGACGGCGGCGCCCTGCTCGGCCAGTTGCCGGGCGAGGTCGGACGCCCGGGTGTAGTCGGTTATGCCCAAGGTGAGGTTGCAGGAGCCGGCCTTGGCCTTGGCCACGGCCACCGGTAGCATGGTCGGCAGACCGTGGGCGTGGAACTCCAGGATGGCCTCCCACTCGTGATAGGCCTCGTTGCGGGAGACGCATTTGAGCGAGAACAGGTCTTTGAGCCGCTTCTTGAGCGGAATGGGCGTGTAACGCTTGATGTAGGCGACCAGCTCCCCGTTGCCGCAGGGCTTGCGCAGGACGACCCGCTCCGTGCCGCGCTCGACCAACTGCTTTTTCACCGACTCCCCGTCCATGGTCCAGAGGTCCTCGGCGCGGTGGATGCCGTTGAATTCCAAGATCTCGGCGAAATCGGGGTTCACGAGCATCCGTCCCCCGTCCCATCTCTCAAGCTCGAATATCATGTCTCTCCCTGAGCAACAAGTTGAAAAGCGCCTCAAGTCTGTCCACATGGACATCCCAGTCGTATTCGGCGGCGGCGGCCAGGGCCGTCGCCGAGAAGGCCGCGCGGCCCACGGCGTCCAACGCGGCGAAGCTCCTTAACGCCGCCGCCATGCCCGCGGTGTCGGCCGCCTCCGGCACCACGAAGCCGTTGCGTCCGGTCTCCACCAGCTCCGCCGCGCCGTTGCGCGCCGTGGTCAGGACCGGCAACGCGCAGGCGCAGGCCTCCAGACAGACGTTGGCGAACGGTTCGCCCAAACTGGGGTAGAGCAACAAGTCCGCCGCCATATAATACTCCCGCAATGCGGTTTTTTCCCCCAGAAAATGGATTTTTCCCGCCAAACCGAGCCCCTCCGCCAATTTCAAGTAAGGGGCGGGATCGTCGCCGCCGACCACATGCAACTCCATGCGCTCCCGGGTGGTAGCGTCCAGACGCCCCAGGGACTCCAACGCTTCCCTGAGCCCTTTGATCTTGAAGTTCCCCGCCACGAGCAGCAGCAACAGCGTGTCAGGCCCCGCCCCGGGGGAGAGCGACGCCCTGGCGTTGCGGCGTTCCTCGGGCGACGCGGACGGATGGAAGGCGTCGCGGTCGACCCCGTTCCGGATCACGTGTATCTGGCTGGCGGGGTAGGGGTAGTGGGCGAGGACCTCGCTCTTGGCCATCTCTGAGTTGGTCACCACCGCTCGGGTGTGGGCTTCTTGGTAGACCTGGCGTTCCAAGGCGACGATGCCGTGGTGCCGGGGGTTGAGCCGCTGCCACGGGGAAAGCCCCTGACGCAGCCATTCGACATGCACTTGCTCGGTGACCCGGAAGACGTCGCAGGGCCAGTGGCGGCAGAGGGCGTAGACGATGTCGAAGTCGCCGCGCCGTGGCTCCAGCTCCCGTTGGACCGCCCGGTGGAAGGCCACGGTGCCGCCCCCCAGCCGGAACGTCCCCTTCCTTATGGGCAGGTGCCGCAAGCCGGGCGACTCCTCCGCCTCGAAGCGCTCGGCCACCACCCAGACCTCGTGCCCCCGCTCCGCCAACTTGGTGCAGACGGTGCGGGCGTACTTCTCCGCCCCGCCGCCGCCCTGGGCGAGGTATTTCTTCCGGACCACGGCGATCTTCATGGGCGTCTCCTGTTGCAGTCTGCGCGAAGCGGTACAATATACACGCCGGGACGGAATTGCCAGCCCGTCCAGGCGCTTCGCCTCCTATCGGATCGCGCTGGAGGCATTGCTTTTTTTTAAATTGGCATTATATTGGTTTTATGACCAATATAAAACCAAATACGTTTGAGGATCAGGACTTGACCAGCGGGGCCGTCGCCCGGCTGAAGGAGCTGGTGAAGGCGGGGGAGTTGCCCGTCGGGGCGCGGCTGCCGTCGGAGCGGGAGCTGAGCGCGCGGTTCGGGCTGAGCCGGGTCACCGTCCGGCGGGCGGTCCAGCGGCTGCGCGACGACGGCGTCGTCGACTCGCGCCGCGGGGCCGGAAACTACGTCGCCGACGCCGAGGCCAAAGGGCGCAGCCAGACCGTCTCCTTCATGAGCGGCGCCGATTCCATCACCTTCACTCAGATTCAGGACATGGCCTTGCGCAAGGGCTACCTCTTGAGCGTCTATTCCCAATGCCGTTCCAGTTGGGAGCCGGAACTGGAGCGCAGTTTCCTCGAGGCCGTCATGCGCGGTCGGCACCGCGGGTTGCTCGCCTTCTGCTCGCCGTTGCGTCCCACGAGCGACGCTCTGCTCGCCGAAGTGGAGGCCTCCGGCGTCAAGGTTGTTCACATAGACCATTATTCCGTGGAGCCTCCCGCCCAGAGCTACATCCTCCCCGACTTGCGCCGCGCCGGTCATATGGCGGTGGTCAGGCTGCTCATGGCCGGGCATCGCCGCGTCGTCTTCGCCACCCCGGGTCTTGACGTCCCCCCTCCCTATCTGTCCCTGCTTGAGGCCGGGGCGCGGGAGGCGTTCGCGGAACACGGCGCCGTCCTCGGCGCGGAGTTCCTGGTCGTCCCCCATCCTAGCTCCGGGACTTGGGGCGAGTCGCCCCGCGGCGCCGGGTTCGTCGCCACTTCGCTGGAGATGGGCCGGAGACTGTGCCGCGCCGGGGCGGAAGGGGTGGTTGGCGTCCGGCTCTCGGGCGACACCCGCGTCGAGCCGGACTTCGATTTCCTCGACTTCGATTATTCGGGCATTTACGCCAAGGCGCTCGGGGCCATTATCGACGGCCCCCCCGGCCCCGTCAGGGAGTTGGTAATGCCGCGGCTGGTCATCATAAAACATGGAGCGGAAGCGTCGGATGAAAACTGAGCGGGATTCGAAAAATGTGTTCGGGGCGGAGATCCAGTACTTCCGGATCGAGCCGAAGTATTGGGAGACTATCGTCAAGCGGTTCAAGGACACCGGACTGCGCTGCGTTACCACCTATGTGCAATGGGGCACCCACCTGGTCGGCGCGCCTGACAAGGCCAACCCGGCCGGCAAGCTCGATTTCACCGGCAAGACCGCCCCCCAGCTCGACCTGCTCCGCTTCCTCGATCTGGTTCAGAAGCACGGGCTGGATCTCAACTTCCGTTGTGGCCCCTTTTGCTGCAACGAGATGCCCCACGGCGCCTACCCCACCTGGCTCACCATGGGCGACCCCAACATGATGGTCTGGGACTACCAGAACCGCACGACCCAAGGTTACTGGATCGGCAAGCGCGAGGGCTCCCAGCCGTCCTACCTGCATCCCGATTACCTTGCGTGGTGCGCCAAGTGGATCGCCGAGGTCGACAAGGTCATCGCCCCGCGGCTCAAGTCCAAGGGCGGCTTCATCACCATGCTTAACCTCGACAACGAGATCAGCTACATCGTCAAGGATTCCTTCCTCGACTCCGACTACAACCCGGTGAACGTCCGTCCCGGCGGCTTCTACCACCAGTTCCTGGCGGAGAAGTACGGCTCCGCCAAGGCGCTGCCTTACCCCAAGAAATACAATAGCGTCGAGGAGGTGGAGCCGCCCCGCGCCGTCCCGGAGAGCGCCGCCGCCGACTTCCCCTATTACGCCGACTGGGTCGAGTTCAAGACCTGGGCCATGTGCTCCTACATCAAGGAGCTGCGGAAGATGCACGAGTCCAATGGCGTCAAGGACGTCACCTTCATGACCAACTTCAACCCCCATCTGCCCGAGGGCGTTCCCACCCGCATGCCCGCTTTCGAGGCGGCGGTCGGCAAGGGCGGCATGGTCGGCTATGACTTCTACCGCGGCGCCTTCATGAGTTATTCCGGCTACCAATCCATGGCCCGGGTGCTCAAGCTGATGAACGCCACCGTTGGCTACACCTGGTCCGCCGAGTTCATGTCCGGCACCTGGAACAAGGACCTCTCCAAGGCCAGCCGCGTCTCCGACGATCATATGCGTTTCATGGCCCGTTGCGCCCTTGCCCAGGGCTGCAAGGCCATCGACTGGTTCATGTTCCATGACCGCGACTGTTGGGGCGACGCCCCCGTCAGCGGCCACGGCCACCCCAGGCCCAGCCTTGAGGTGCTCCGCGAGACCGTCGACATCCTTTTCAACAGGGTGTCGAACTGGGACAAGCTCATCCCGCGGACCGACGTCGCCATCGTCTACGACCTGCCTAGCCACGTCCACACCGCCATCGGCGACCCGATGCCTTGCGCCGACAACGACAACTATGTCGGCAAGCCCTTGGTCGAGGGCGTCCAGGCTGGCAAGGCCTCGGTGGAGTACTACGGTCTTTTCCGTTTGGTCGAGCAGGCTGGCGCCCAGGCCGGGGTCGTCGACACCGTCCACTCCAACGCCAAGCTCGCGGACTACAAGTTGGCGTTGCTGCCCGGTTCCCCGGTGGTGGCGGCGGCGACCTCCTCCGCCCTGGAGCATTTCGTCAAGAATGGCGGCACGCTGCTGGTCAGCGGCGTCTGGCCGACGTTGGACGAGACGGGCAAGAAAATCAATTTCCTGGGGAAGAAGGCCTCGCGTGGCGGCCCCGCCGCGCTGGGTTCCGGGACGGTGGTTTGGAAGCCTGATTACCTCGCCCAGGCGGCGGCGGAGGCCGACGACCTCGCTTCCATAGCCTTCGTGGCGAACTGGATCGAAAAGTCCGGCACGGTTCCCGCGGTGAAGCTCAGCGTCCCGACGCTGGTGGAGTGGCGCGATTGGCAAGCTGGCGGCGGCCATGGCCGTTTCGAGCAGCCCCGCAACCTCGGCTCGGCGGTGTTGCACGAAGCCAAGGGCGAGAAAGTCCTTTTCGTCTTGAACCACTACATCATGGCCGCGGAGTTCGAACTTGAGTTCTCCGACGCCAAAGTCGGCAAGCTGGTCAACCTCAGCACGGGCGAGACCATCCCCGTCAAGGGCGGCAAGGCGTCCGTCGACCTCGACCGCAAGACGGTGGAGATCTACAAGGTCCAATAAAACAAGCGCTTAACGAGACGGCGGAGTCGGGGTGATCCCCGGCTCCGCCGACCTTTATCGGGACGTCACGGATCGAGATTGGTGAGCTCCAGGGAGTCCAAGTCGATTTTGCGGTAGTAGCAGTTGCGCGGCTCGCCCTTCTGGTTCTTGGTGTGGCAGATGGCGCCGCGGCGTGGACGCACGATATAGAGCAACGAGTTCTGCTCGCAGTTGACGCGCGCCTCCAGCAGGTCGAAGGACTCGCCGGAACTTTTCCCCTTTTCCCACAACGTGTTCCGCGAGGTGCTCCACAGGATCAGCATACGCTCGGCGAAAGCTTTCTTCATGGCCAGTTCGTTGGTGTAGGCCACGAGGATCACTTCCTTGGTGTCGGCATGTTGCACCGCCACCGGGATGGCGTCTTTGCAAGTCTCGGCGATCTTCGCGATCTTGGCGAAGTCCAGCGTCAGGGCGTTGCCCTCCTCCAATTCTTTGCTCATGTCGTGCTCTCTTGTCGGGGTTGTGATTTCAGGCGAAGAGGTCGATGACGTCAATCCACTCGGCTTTGGGGTCGCCAGCGATTCTCGCGAGCTTGTACTCCAGCTCGCCCCAAAGCTCCAGATTGTCCATCAGCTCGTAGGAATGTCCCCAGAAGTAGAAGACGCCGTCGAGCTCCCGGACTTTCTCGTACTTGGCCCAGAACTCGGGGCTGAGGAAATGGCAGTGGGTATGCAACTCCATGGGGTCGTCGAGCGGGAGCGCGCCGTCGATGTTCTTGGTGGTGCGGGCGTAGAGGAAACCGGCGTCGCGGACGGCTTGCTTGACGGTGTCGTCGTAGCCGCCGCCTGGGTAGGCCAGGCCGCACTTGTCCTGACCGAAGCTCTTCTTGATCAGGTCTCTGCATTCTTGGAGCTCAAGCTTGAGTATCTCGGGCTTGAGTTTGGTCATGGGGACGCCGCCGTGGGCGGCCACCTTGAAGCCTTGGTAGGCCGCTTTCATCTCGTCGACGGTGAGTTTCTCGACCTTATAGTCGCCGTTATAGACCCAGTTGTTGCCGCGCCAAGGCGGGACGATGTTGAAGGTGGCTTTGGCGTCGTAGTTCCGGAGGAGGTCGGCGAGGGGGACGTCGTTGGCGACGGAGTCGTCCCAGCATTGCATGATTCTCATGGCGAGGCTCCTTGGTCAGTCTGTCAGCCCGCGGGCGGGTTCGTTATGCCAACGGGTCGAGAGCCATTCGATGTTCTCGCGAATCAAGGTCTTGTCCATGTCCAATCCTCGGCGTGTGTTTGGTTGAACTGGGAATATACGTCGCGACAAGGGGGGATTCAAGGTTCATTCCGCCAGGATCATCAGCGGCCAGAGTTGCGGGCTGAAGTTGCAGTGCGCCCCCGGCTTCGTCGCCAGGGAAAGCCCCTTGTCGCCCAGCGTTCCGTCGTCCATGCGGTCGTGCAGGTAGAGCCCGAAGCCGGCGATGGCCCCTTTCTGGAGATGCAGCGGTTCGATGAACTTCTGCGCGAAGGTGATGGTGTAGACGTATCGCGTGGGGGAGAGGCGGGCGAAGTCGCACTTGATACCCGCGGCGGCGTCGGCCTTGGAGGGCATGCCGGGGCCTCCGGCGTATTCGATGAAGACCTCGCGCAGCCGGTTCACCAACCCCGGGCCGCTCTTGCCCTCGGAGTTTCCGGCGCAGAAGTCGTAACGGTAGTCGTCGAGGTCGAAGCCGCCTTTGCGGAGGCGGCCGTTGGCGCCGCAGTCGAGGTAGACCTCAAGGCAACCGTCGAGCAGGTATAGTTGGGTCTTCTTGGCCTCCTGGGAGCCCCAGAACTTGGGGTTGTCGAGATTGAAAATGTCGTCTTCCGCCTCGACGCGCAAATAGAAGCTCCGCTCGTCCCAGGCGGCTTTGAAGGACGCTTTGATGTCGCCTGGGTGCCCGCCGGGCGTTTGCTTCAGGTCGTTGACCGGGCGGTACAGGTTGCTGATCTGGATCGCCGGGAGCTTGTCCCAGTCGGGCGCGCCGTTGACATGCGGGACATAGAAATAGTCCATTTCCCAGGGCTTCTCCGCCTCTTGCTTGCCGTTGGCCACGAGGGTGTAGCTGGTGTTCCACTGGAACATTTTCCCGAATTCCGGCTTGACGCTCTCCGGCAGGGTGATGAGGCCGGTCTTCATCGGCGCCAGCTTGAACGGCGCCTTTTTGTCGTTGAGGAGGATTTCGCCAGCCTGTTCGCGGCCGGTGAGGTTCTCCACCTTCGCGGCGACCGCGCCGTCCAGAGTCGGCAGGAACGAAGCCTTGACGCTGGTTCCCGCGCCGCTCACCTCCGCGTCTTTCAGCGCGGCCACGAGCTGCTCCGGCTCGGCGGAGCGCAGGAACAAGGGCGCGGGCGTGAGCTGGAGGGCGACATAGCCGTCTTGGCCGGCGGCCAGCTGATAGCTCTTGCCCATCAGGTCGAAGAGCTCGGGGAGTTTTCCGGGGAACTTGACCTGCATCTCGGGGCCGCGCTCGAAGCCGAGCTCCACGTTGTCGAGGACGCACCAGAGGGCGGCGACGCCATTGCCCTGGTCGTCCTTGAAGGCGTAGCCGCGCACGCCGGGGGCGGGGCGGAGGTCGGCCAGGAAGCTCGGTTTGGCGAGCAGGTGGCCGAGGGTGTTGATCCCGAGCATGGCGGGGGTGGGGGTTAGGTTGTGGTCCACGATAAACCGGGAGTCGTCCTGCCAGCTGTTGAAATGCGCCAGCCTGGGCCAGAATTTGAGGCAGATGATGTATTCACGGGCCATCAGGCAGGCATGTAGGAACTCGAGGAGCCCCTGGTCGTAGGAGGGCTGGCCGCCGCTGTAGCTGTAGGACGGGCCGTCGCCCCAGCGGGCGGCCGAGCCGCCGCCGCCCTCGTTCAGGTAGATGGGGGTCTCCGGGCCGTAGCCGAACTTGGCGATGGAGTCGCTGAGCGTCTGGAGGTTCACGTCCAGGTCGTCCATGCCCAGGACGCCGTCGATGGAGCCATAGGGGTGGATGGCGACGGCGTCCCATTTGATCTCCGGAGTGGTGGCGAGGTAGCCTTCGATGGCGTCCTTGCCGCGGAGCTTGCCATAGCCGCTGGTGCCGCCGGAGGGCATGACGATGGCTTTGGGATTGCCGCGCTTGATGCCGCGGTGGAAGGCGGCCAAGAGCTTGGCGTATCCCTTGAAGTCGCGGTTCTTGGCGAGGGAGGGGAAACAGATCTCCTCCTCGGTCCCGAACGACCAGACGCGGGCTTCGGGCAGCGCCTGGGCGGAGCGGAAGGCGATGTCCTCGACTCGTTTGGCGTCCTCGTCGCTGTAAGTCTCCTTGATCTTGATCGTTTTCTCCATCTCCGGGCTGCGCCAGATGCGGGGGTTGAGCTCCATCAGGAAACGGTAGTCGGGGTTCTCGAAGCGTTTGGCCGACTGTTCCGGGGTGAGGAAGACGCCCTCCATCAAGGTGTGGGTGTAGTCGGTGATGTTGTACTTCTTGCGGATCTCGTAGTGGAACGGGTCGCATTTTCCGGGGCCGTAGCTGGTGGAGCCGGCGAAGCCGCAGCGGCGCATCAGGTCGCAGAGATCCTCGGTGCGGTCGATCCGGGTGGAGAAGAGGGCTCCGTAGAGGTCCTTGGTGGCCTGGGAGCCGTCGAGGGACTTGATGATGGTGAAACGGTGGAAATCGAAATAGGGCTCAAACCCGGGGACGCTGTGTTTTTCCCGGAGGATGTAGGCTCCCGGCGCCAGTTTCAACTCGTCGAAAGGCAAGGCGAGCCGTTCCCCGGCCTTGACGTCATAGCTCTTTTCCCAGAGGACGTTCTTGTAGAAATTGAGGAGGGCGAGTTCCACGCGCCCCGCCGTCCCGGCCTCGCCGCGGAGCTCGAAACTGGCGTTGAGCGGTCGTCCGTATTCCGCGTTGTTGTCGGTGTCGGAGGTGGTCAAGCGGCCTTCCAGCGGGGCGTGGACGAAGTCCGTAGGTTTGTCCCCTGGTTCGTATTGGATGCCGTCGAGCCAGACCTTGCCTCCGGCGTTGTTGACGCCGAGCACCAGGGCGACGGGGGCACCGTCCGAGACGAAGCTTTGCGAGAAGCGCCGCCATTCCGGGGCGAGGGTTTCCATTTTGGTCTTGTTGGTGTGGCCGCGGTCGAACTGGCCGCCATCCTTGGTGCTGTGGAGGGCGAGTTTGGCGGTGGCGCCGGGCTTCTCGGCCTTGGCGTAATAGCTGACGGTGTAGGTCTGGCCTTTTTTGCCGGGCAGGGAGAAACTCATAATGGAGGCGCTGCTTGTCTGGGTCGGGTTGACCAAGAGGGCGCTTTTGCCGAAGAGGCCGTTCTGGTCGTCGACGTTGTGGCGGGGAATGCCGAAGCGGGTATAATGCGCCCCGCCGCCCCACCAGCGCCAATAGCGCAGGCCCTGTTCGAGGCTGGGGTTGGGGAAGAGGTTGCGGGTCGGGGATTTCGGCAGGTGGAGGGCGTCCTGCGTCCAGAGGTCGTGGCCTTCGACGGGCGGCGGGGCGTCCTGGCGCGCCACGGGCGTCGCTCCGAAATCGAGGAGCGTCTCGCCCGCCGGCCCGACGTTGAGACGCAAACCCAAGGAATAGCGTCCATAGGCGAATGTCTCGGTGCAGATGGCCTGGGCGGCGGCGGGGAACGTGAGCGTGAAGCCGCCGTCGGGGTTGTCCGGGCTGTAGACAAGCTTCTCCAGCTTGCCTTCCCAGACGTTGAGCCCTTTTTGCCCCGCGGCCTTCAGTTCGGCTTCCGTCCGTGGTTTCAGGAGCGCGCCGTTGAGTTCGACCCCCGCCTGGCGATAGGCCTCCGGCATGCATAAATAGACAAGGGAGCCTTCGATCCTGTTGGCCTTCGCCTGTTCCGCCGGGCAGCCGAGGTCCCAGCTTAGCTCGACCCGTCCGCCGCCCGCGGGTTTCAACTGCTGGCTGAACTCGCCTTTGGTTCCGTCGGGCAACGGGTAGTTGTGGAGCCATTTCACCGTGCCATTAGCCTGGTCGCAGACCAGTTTCACGTCCTCTGACTTGTAGCCCTGCGCGAAGCCTACATGCTGCTTGTCCGGGCCGAGGTAGCCTCCGGCGAAGACGACGGAGAAGACTGGCTTGTTGTTGACGAAGATGGTGGCGCAGTTGTCTTGTTGGGACGTGAGCTGGTCGTGCGCTTTCTCGCGGAAGGAGATCCGCTTGTTGCCCAGAACCAGCGACGCCGCCTCCGCGGCTTGGTTCTTGTTGTCGCTGTCGAGGAAGGTTTTGACGACCAGCTCGGGGACGAGACGTTTGCTTTGTTTCGCCTCGAACGGGGGGGCGAAGTCCGGGCCGAAAAGTTCAGCCGAGAGCGGCGAGGCGGCGGCGAGCAATAGGAGACCAAGTAGCTTGGGACTGGGCATGGAAGTGTCCTTTATTTGAGGGATTGAGCGTCGTTGCGGAAGGGGGCGGCGGGGAAACCTGCGCTGTTGTGGAGGTTGCAGAGGGGGTTGTCGGCCCAGGCGTAGCGGACCGCCACGGGGGCGGGGACGTCCTTGGACTCCAGGACCACCGTCTCGCCGTCGACGCGGGCTTGGGCGGAGTGGAAGACGCCGTCGGCCCCGGCGAGGACGAAGCCCCGGAGCGGGCCGCCTCCGGTGGCGACTAGGCCGCCGGAGGGGTTGTCGAAACTCACGACGGCGCGGCCGTCCGCGAACTTGGCCGCTTTGAACGTCGGGCCTTGGCAGGGGATGTCCTTCATGCCGTAGTCCTTGGCCAGGGCGGCGGCGGCGAGCCGCTCGCCGAGGGGACGCTTGTTGGGGAAGTGGCAGTCTGGCTTGACGGTGGAGCCGAGGTCGAGGGCGACGGCCATCGCGGTGTTGGGCAGCTCCAGCGCGGCGGTCTGCGCCTCGCGGAGCAGGGCGATGTTGCTGTTCGCCTGGAACTCCGCGGCCGTTTGCCAGTTGGCTAGCTGGACCACGTGGAAGGGGAAGTCGCCTTGTCCCCACTGGGAGCGCCAGCCCTTGATGAGGGCGGGGAGGAGACGGCGGTACAGGGCGGACTCGTTCATGTTGTTCTCTCCCTGGTACCAGAGCGCGCCCCGGAAGGCGAACGGGATCAAGGGGCTGATCATGCCGTTGAAGAGGGCGGCGGGGAGCTCGGGGCGGCAGAGCCCGTAGTTGGATTCGACGGCGTGGCGCCAGGCGCCGTCGAGGGGGATGGCGGGGCTGTCGGGCAGGGAGGGGCAGCGCAAGGCCATGGCGGCGGCCGGGCCGGCCATGCCGCCGTCGAAGAAGTCGCTGCGGGCGCGGACGGCCACGACGTTGCGGCCGGCTCTGGCGAGGCCGGCGGGGACGTTGTAGTGGCGCGGGGTGCAGTAGCTCATGGGGCTGTCGGCGTAGGTGGTGGCTCCGACCGCCGCGCCGTTGAAATAGGTGACGTCTTCTTTGTCGACGGCGCCGACGCCCAGCTCCAGGGGGCGGTTGGCCCAGGTGGCGGGCAGCTCGACATCCTTGCGGAACCAGAAGACGCCGCTGAAGTCGTGGCCGCGCTTCTGCCAGGTGCCGGGCAGCTCCATGGAGCCCCAGTCACCGACAGGCGCGTCGAGCTTGGCCCAGGCGTGGCGGAATCCGGCGTTGTCGGCCGCTCCGTGCAGTTGTTCGCCGGGGAGCGGGTTTAGGCCGGGGGGCTGTCCGGCGCGCGCCTTGGCGGCTCGTTCCTTGGCTTGAGCGAGCGCCAAGGCGCATTCGGGGAAGGCCGCCAGGCTGGCGGTGTCCATCCAGGATTGCGCGGAGGTGCCACCCCAGGAGGCGTCGATCAGCCCGACGGGGACATCCAGCTTGGCGACGAGCTCGCGCCCGAAGAAGTACGCGACGGCGGAGAAGTTGGCGGCGCTCGCCGGGGAGGACTCCTCCCAATGGGCGCGGCGGTGCAGCCCGGCGAGGGGGGCGTCCGCCGGAGTGCGCGGCGTTTTGAGGAGGCGGAGCCGCGGGCATACGGCGTCGGCCAGCTCTTTCCCGGCGTCGGTGACTTTGGACAGCGGCCACTCCATGTTGGACTGGCCGGAGCAGAGCCAGACTTCGCCCACCAGCACGTTCTTGAGGGCGATCTTGTCCGAGACGGTCAAGGTCCGCGGGGTGGCGGAGGCCTCCAGCGGGTCGAGCTTGACCAGCCAGCGCCCGTCGGGGCTGGCCTTCACGGTCTTGCTTTGTCCGGCGAAGGACACGGTCACGGTCTCGCCCGGGCCGGCCTTGCCCCAGACGGGGGCGGGCATGCCGCGTTGGAGCACCATGTTGTCGTTGAAGACCGACGCCAGCGAGACATCGGCGATCGAGCTGGCGCAAACTCCCAAAGTAGTCATGGTCAAGGCTATCCTTTTAAGCATTTAGTTGATCTCCAAGGTTCTCAGCGACCACTGTTCCAACTGGAGCTTCACGGTGCGTTCCGGCGAGACCGGGAGCTCTTGGCGGACGCCGTTGGAGAGGTCGAAGATGCGTTCCGCGCCCTCCGGGAGCGTCACGGTGGCGGTGGTGGGCAGGTCTCCGGCGTTGACCAGGGCGTAACGGTCGCCGTACTGTTTCACGAGCGCTTGTTTGGCGGTGTCGGTGACCTTGCCCTTGAACTCGGCCGGTTTGGCGAAGGGCAACAGCTCGAAGGGGACGGCGAGGGCGCGCAGGTCGTCGACGCGGCCGCGGAAGGGGTCGTACCAGTAGGTGTCGACGAAGAACTCCCGGGCGTTGGCCTGGACGAGGGCTTCGACAAGGTCGCGGCGGAACTCGCGGCGGTCCTTGACGTAGTCGCAAGTCCAGCCGACGAAGGGTTTGGGGCACTCGTCGAACTGGGGCGCGTGGATGCTCAATCCGCCGCCGAAACCGTCGCGGACGGCCTCGAACCATTTCTCCTTGTAGGGGGATGGCCATTTGTAGTTGTTGCAGCTGTTGAGCGAGGTTTCCTCGCCCTGCATGACGAAGCAGAAGCCGTCGTCGCCGGAGTATAGGGCGGGATCATGACAAACGAACTTCATGAAATCGAGGGGGTTCTTTATGCCGCGGGCGGCGAGCTTTTCCCGGTCGAGCTTGAGGTGGACGGACTCGGGGCCGTAATAGGCGGCGAGAATCCAGTTGAAGTGCCAGGCGTGGTTGATCATAAGGAAAAGGTCGGGGCGCTGCTTCCTCACCTGTTTGAGCAGCCAGGAGAGGAACTCGAAACGCTTCTGGCAAGACCACTTGGTCCAGGCGTCGACGGTGGCCTGGTCGGCGTCGAGCAGGCGGTTGATGTTCTCGTAGACCACGGGGGTGGCGTCGAACTTGACGCCGGTCTCGCGGCTGAAGTCCTCCAGGTTGCGCATGGTGAAGAACTGCTGTGGCGCGCCGCTGAGGGAGACGGAGTAGAGCGCCTTGTAGGGGGCCAGGGCGCCGACGGACTTGGCGACGGCTTGGGAGATCAGGTCGAGCTCCTCTTGGGTGGGGCTGAGGGGGACGCTAGTCTCGGCGGCGCCGCTGTAGGTGCCTTCGCGCATGAAGGCTCCGGCGTTGTCGCTGTCTTCCCAGCCCAGGTCGAGCAGGGAGGAGAAGTGGATCTTGACGAAGACGCCCTGGCGGTCGGCGGCCTCGAAGAGCCACCGCTGTCCCTGGAGCGAGCCGGGGTGCGTCCAGCGGTTGGGGCGCGAGACGTCGACCTTGCCGCCGTTGAGCAGGGAGGCGGGGGTCATGTGGTTGGCGGTGACGGTGTTGTAGCCGTAGAGTTTGGGGAACTGTTGCAGGTAATAGGGGGAGGTGGTCTCGGCGGCGTAGACGACGTGGCGCTGGGCGCCTTGGGGCGCCAGCGGGGCCAGCTCAGGCAGGGCGGGCATCCGGTCGACACGGTAGATCCAGATTTTCTTGATGGCGGGGCCCTCCGGCTTGTCCTTGCCAAGCGTGTTCCATTGCAGGACGTTGGAGAAGAGCAGCGAGAGGTTGGTGTTGTCGGCGAGGTCTTGTCCCCAGGGGCGGAAGACGAAGACCGACTCTTTCTGGAAGCGGTTGGCGAAGGGGGCTTTGCCGGTGTCGAAGCCGCCGAAGGGGCAGGGGTTGGGCCACATGCTGCCGTCGTTGCCGACGTTCTGCCCGTCGGGCGTCACCGGGAGGCAGTGGAATTCGCCGCGGCGCTCCTTGTCGAAGGCGTGTTCGACCACGATCAGGTAGGGCACCCGGGGGGCGAAACGACTCTTGAGGTTGACGCGGAGGTAGCAGGTCTCGTTGGCGTTGAGGACGCGGCAGTTCTGTCCGAGGATTTTCACCAGCGGGACTTTGCCTTTCTCGGGGGAGTTGACGAGGTTCAAGCGGCCGAAGGCGGGGGGGAGTTTTTTGCCGTCGGTCTTCTTCCAATTGAGGATGATCGGGTCGTCGGAGACGTCATAGACGCCATGGGGGTCGTTGGGGTCGCCGAGGTCGATGGCCTCCATCAGGGAGAGGTCGTCGCGTTTGAAGGGGGCGAGGCCTTCTTCGCCTTGTTTGGCCAGGGAGGGGCGCCAGGCGTAGTTGACCATGCCCGGCTGGACGCCGGCCTCCGGGCCGATCGGCAGGGAAAGCCCGACCGTCAACGTGGAGCCCTCGGCGAGGAAGTCGAAGCGGACAATCCCGTTTTTGACGTTGAGGATGGCGTTGTCCGTCCCTTCCAGGGAGAGCCCGAACGGGCCGGCCGGGGTCACGAAGGTCTTGGAGCCGTCGATGGGGACGGTCACCGCCTCGGAGCCCTCGTCGAGGTAGCCGTCGAAGAGCTGCTTGTTGGCGGACATCTCGAAGCCGAGCTTGGCGCCCTTGGGCAAACCGGAGGCTTCGCAGGCGAAGCTGATGGTGTCCTTGAGCTCGACGCCGTAGACTGCCTTGATTGTCACCTCGCCGGGGACGGGGTATTTCAGGGTGTAGCTCACGGTGTAAGTCCTGTTGTCGGAGTCGACCTTGACGGGGTAGTCGCCCTTGACGGCGTGGAGCCTTTTGCCGTCGAGTTCCACGAAGGGGGAGAGGGTGGTCAGGAAGCAGTTCTCCGGGTTGGTCTGGGTCAAGTGCTGGTTGTAGTAGATGTTGGCGAGGCGCAGCCCGTCCACGGCGCCGGGCTGCTCGGCGGAGTAGGGGGCGACATAGGCGTCCATCTGCCAGACGGTCATGCGGTTGTCGACCAGCGGTCTGTTGTGGAGGTTGAGGCTGAGACTCCGCACCTGGACGAAGTTGTTGTCGCCCTGGAGTCCGAAGTAGATGGTCTTGACGGTGGTGGGCGGGAAATTGATGGTGGTCGAGCCATAGGGCAGGGGGGCTAGCCGCGGGTCAATCGCGACCTTCTTGAACTCGCCCTGGGCGTCCTGGACGCAGACGCCCCAGCTGCCTTTCCTCGGAACCATGTCGCCCCATTGGACGACCGCTTGGTCGAAGAGCGGTTTTTTGTCGGGGAACTGGTCGAACTGCCCCGGGCCGGTGACGGAGCTGTTGAAGGTGGTCGTGAAGGGGGCGTCGAAGGTAAGGCCGAAAACGCATTTGCCGCCGTCGCTGAGCCAGGGTAGCCAGGTGGCGCCTTCGGCGAACGCCTGTCCGGCGACCGGGTCCTGCCCCCGGGTGAAGAGGGCGTTGGCGACCATGTGGTTGTTGAGCCCGAACGCCTTGCCGGTGAGCTTGTATTCGCCGCCGGGGATGTAGCCGTAGTCGGCGGTGGAGAAGAAGCGGCCCTGGTAGCTGACGTCGAGGTAGCCCGCCGCCCAGGAGTGGGGGTGGGACGCGGCTTTGCCGAAAAAGACGCCGGAGGCGTCCGGGACAGCCGAGGCGGAGGCTCCGGCGAAGCCGGCCAGCAGCAAGGCGGACAACAGTCTCAAATCTTTCCGCATGGTCTATCTCCTGTTCAGTTGAGTTTTTTGCCTTTGGCGGCCAGTTGCTTCTCGATCTCGGCGATGATCTCGGCGGCCATCATCTTTGAGATTTCCTGGTTCCAATGGACGCCATCCTTGCTGGCCTTGTCGAGGTTCTTCTCGCAGAGTCCCCAGAGGTCGATCTCGGGGATGCCGTTTTGCTTGATGACCGTGTCGGCTAGGGAGTTGAACGTGACGAGCCGCTCGGACTTCTTCGTGTCGATGACGCTGGGCTTGCCTTCGGCCGGGGTGGTGTAGGGGGTGCAGCGGATCCAGATGAACTTGGTGTCGGGGGCGGTTTTCTTGAAGTGCGCCACCATCTCGGCCAAGTCGGCCGGGAAGGTTTCGTAGTTGCAGCGGTGGGCTTGTTGGGGCGTCCACATGTGGAGGGTCATGGGGTTCCAGCTGATGACGTCATAGGGGCCGTTGGAGAGGACTCCGTCCCAGCCGCGTTTGACAGGGGAGTTGTCCTTCCTGGGGGAGCCAGGCTCGAACCATGTGCCGCCGACCCAGTAGTCGACGTAGGCCTTGCCCTTGAAGCGCTCGGTGATGAAGCCGCGGTAGCCCATGGATATGGAGTCGCCCACCACCAAGATGCGGGGGAGCTTCGGGTCTTTGACGTCGACGCGTTGGATGAAGTAGCCGTCGCCGCTGTAGTTGCGCATCCGTTCGACGCTCTGGTCGAAACCGGTGGGGAAGAGGGTCTCGGCGTAGACTTTGAGGTTCCGCAGCTCGTAGGGGGCGTTGAGGGGGGCTTTCTCGACGGAGCCGAAGGTGAGAGGGAGGTCGCTGGGGTTGACGGTGTCGGTCATGGCGAGGATGAGGCCGTTGCGGAAGAGCGACAGCTTCTTTTCGGCGACCACGAAGCTGATCTTGTCGAACTTGTCGTCGAGGAAGCCGCGGTACTCCAAGGACATGTTGCCGTTGGTGAGGAGCCAGCAAGCGTTGTAGTCCGGCGGGTAATACTGGAGCTTTATCCCGGTCTTGGCCTTGGCGTTGGCGTTGGACATGAAGGTGATGCCGCCTTTGGCCCCGGGCGGCCTTTTGACCTCGAACTCGATGGTGTAGTTCTCCTGGGAACCGAGCGCCACGGCGGGGACGGCGAAGGAGTTGGCGCCGTCGAGTTTGACCACGCCGTTGGTGAGCTCCACCTTGCCGACGGTGGTGGCGGGGGCGATAGGGTTTTTGCCGAGCTCCCAACTAGGGGCGGGCGTTTGGGCCTGGAGGGCGGCGGCGCACGCCAGAGCGGCGGCGATTTGCGGGATTCTTTTCATCTTCTATCTCCTTGTTTCTTAAATTTTGTCACCAGCAGCAACCGTTCCAATAGGGGTCGTCCCAGCGGCCGACCTCGAAGACGTAAGGCGAGACCGAAAGCCGCAAACGTGAGGCCTCGGCGGAGTCCATCCAGACGATCTCCATGGGGCCTTTGACCGCGCCGCCCCCAGGCGGGATGTTATTAGTCTTGAGGTGGATGACGTTCAGTCCGGGCTTCAGGACGCCGGGCGGAATCGGATAGGCCCGCTGCGCCTCCCAATAATTCTTCGGGTTGCTGTCCTTGCCGGTGTGGCCGATCTTCACCCCGTTGACGAAGACCGTGTCCTCGTCGTCCACCGCGCCGATCATCAGGACTGGCGTCGCGCCAGCCGGGACCGTCTTGATGTTGACGTTGTCGGAGGAGCGGAACCAGACGCTGCGGTTCTCGGTCTCGGTGGTCAGGCCGGGCAGGAAATTGCGTCCCTTGGTCCAGCGGGGATCGTTGTCCGGGGGGATAGCGTCGCTGGGGGAGAGCCCGTCCAGTTCCAGCTTGAACCACCAGCCGGAGAAGTCGTGTGGCGGGGTGGTGGCGAGGAGCATCTGGGCGTCGGTGTCTTTCAGCTTCGGCTCGGGGGCGGCCCAGACCAACTTGACGGGCGCGCTGGTGATGCCGCCTTTTCCGGTGTAGCTGAAGACTCTGACGACCAGCTCGTTCTCGCCTTTGCGGAAGAGGCTCATCGGCGCCTTGTATTCGCGCGCCACGGTGTCGAAGGTGTCGACGTTGGTGTCGCGTCCGGTGTGGCCGACCTTCATGCCGTTGACGTAGATGTCGTCCTCGCCGGCGATGCAACCGATGGCCAGCGTCGCCGGGGCGGAGACGGACGGGATGTCCGACAGCTTGAAGGAGGCGCGGTACCAGAACACGCCAGCCTTCTGGTCGTTGAAAGAGCCGGGGACTTTCACCGGTTGCCAACGGGGGTCCGTGGCGGCGGGGATGGCGGTGTCGGAGGCCGGGGCGACGAAGCCGGTCCAGGTGGCGTTGGCCAGGAGGTCGAACGGCGCCTGGGCGGGTTCGGCGGCCAGCCTCTCGACCGGCTTCAAGCCTTGCGGCGCGTCCATCGGGCAGCCCAGGTTGTTGAGCAGCGTTTGGCAGAGGCGGTAGCCGCGGCGCTGGTAGTCGAGCAGATAGAACTTCTTCTCCACGTCGAGCGAGTCCGGCCAGACCTGGCTGAAGACGTAGAGTCCCGTCCCGAACTTCACTTTTCCGAGGACGCCGGTGTCGGTTTTGAAGGAGCCCTCGGGCAGCTTGTCCAGAGCCACTACCGACAACCAGGTCTGATAGTAGAGCTCGCTGTTCGAGAGGCCGGCGAGCAATGGCTCGGCGGGCTTGTCGATCAAGGTGGCGTCCACCTTGGCGTCCTTGACGGAGACCTCGAAAGGCAGCCAGTTGAACTCAGTCTTCGCCCTCGGGAAGGAGAGGCAGGTTCCGCCTCCCGCGACAAATCCGGCGATGGCGTCTTTCCAGGAGGCCAGTTTCTCCGCGGGGAGGTCGTCGCCCAGGATCAGCGTCTCGCCCGGCTTGGCGTCCTTCGGGTCGTTGATCTTGCGGAACTTGGCCTGGAGCGTCTCGAGCAGCCGCGCCCCTTTCTCGCCGCCGAGGTAGGCGACGCCCGACTTCCAGGCGGGTGCCCGCGCCTTGTCCAGATAGGCGACCATGTTGAGGAGGAGGCGGTCGGCGGCGGGCTCGACGGCGGTCCGGCCGGAGACGTCGGCTTGGCAGAAGAGCATCCGGCCCGGGCCTTGCTCGAACTCGAGGAGCGTGGCGTAGTCGAGGCCGAACTCGCAGTCTGCGAGGCTGCGGAAGTTGCCGCGGCCGGGCTTCTCGATCACGACCGTGGCGACGTTGTGGCTGTTGCCCCACTTCATTGGTCGCGGGTGTTCCTTGCCGTCGTGCCAGGTGATGTTGCGGACGCCGCCGTTGTAGGTCACGCCCATCTCGGCCTTCTGGCTGCGGGCGAGCTCGTAACCGTCGGTGAGGGTGGCGGAACCGCCCCAGAAGTTCAGGACGGAGTCCGGCAGACCCGCGGTGACGGGGTGTCCGGCGACGCGCCCGAACATCAAGCGCGGCGAGACGTACTCGGTGCGGAACTTGAAGCGGTTCTTGAGGATGTCCTCGCTTTGCTCTAGGATCAGTATCCGTTTGCCTTGGGCGAGCAGCCTGGCGAGGTCGAAGGGCGGGTTGTCAAGGTACTTGCCCTCGTAGTCGAAGGCCCGGCGGCCGAAGACGACCACGGCGTAGTCCGAGAGGTCGGCGTCGAAGTTCAGGCGCTGGAAGGCGACGCCGAGCCGCCGCAAGTCTTTGGCGGAGTCGCCGACGGGGTCGATCAGGGCGATTTTTCCGGAGAGGGCGGGGGCCTCGCGTTTGGCGAGGACTTGGAAGTCCTTGCTGTCGGAGCAGAGCAACTTGCCGTCCTCGAAGAGCCGCACCTCGAGCTTGCCGGAGGCGTCGGCGTTTTTCTCGGGCATGGCGACGCCGATCGGGATGGAGGCCTGGCCGCCGGGGGACAGGGTGGCTTTGGCGGAACCGCTGTCGTAGCTGGCGCCGTCGAGCGTGACGGTCCACTTGACTTTGACGGAGGTCTCGTCGCGTTTGTTGCTCAGGACGAGGAACTGGCGGTTCCAGGTCTCCCCTGGTCTCAGGACATGGGTTTTGTCGTTGCGGCGTTCCGGGGAACCGGCGATATAGCCGACGACGGGCTGCCAGGCGTCGGCGACGGCCTTCCAGGCGCCGTCCCATTTGCCGCTGACCCAGGGTAGGTGCATGCCGATGCCCTCGGCGCGCCAGTTGAGGTATTGCTCCTTGGCGCGTTCGTAGGAGACTTGCCGGAAGAAGGTGGGAGCCTCGGGGTTGCTCCAATAGGCGCCGCCGGGGCAGCACATCGGCCCTTCGGCGGTCTTGCGTTCGCGCGGGTATTTCGCGTAAAGCCTGTCGAAGCGCAGATCCATCTGGGTCAGATCCTCGACGTCCACGTCCTGGCGGTGGAACGCCGCGTCGCCTTTGGTGACCGCCGCGAGCTCGGCGACGTAGAGGTGGGAGCCGTAGCCGGGGCGGTCACCGTGGCCGGTTCTGGCGTGAGTGCCCCAGTCGTGGAAGGCCATCGGCGCGGCCTGCTCATGGATCATGTAGGGCTTGACGCCGTTTTCGAGCCAGTACTCGTCGGACTCGATGAACTCTTGGATTTGCATGAAGCCCACGTAATGGTCGACGCCCATGACGTCGTTGAAGGAGCCGGAGTCCTGGCCGATCACGGGCTTCTTCGGCTCGCAGCCACGCAGCAGGGCCTGGACTTTGCGTTCGGCCGCTACCGCCGCCTTCAGCATCGGCTTGGAGTCGCCGGTCTTGAACCAGAGCCCGTCCATTTTGACCGGGTTGTAGTTCTGGGCGATCTCCAGGAGGCCGCCCGCGCCGGGGCGCCCGTAAAAGAACACCGAGGGCTTGTTGCCTTGGGCCTGGGTGTGCTCGGAGAGCTGGCGTTCGACGGCCTTCCAGAAAGAGGCGTCGTCGAGGATGTCGAGCCCCTTGTTACGGTAGAGGTTGGAGTAGACGGCGGTGAGGGGCGTGACGCAGATGTCGGTGCCCAGACCGCCCTCGTCGCAAGTGGCGATAAGGTCGGGCTGTATGCCGATGTGGTTGGTGTCGATGAAGTTCACGCCGCGGGAGGTGTAGAGCTTGACCAGTCCGAACATGCCGTGCGCGTACGTGGGCATCGGGCTCTCGAAGCTGACCGGGTTGCCGTTGAGCTTCATGGCGCGGCCGTCGAAGGCGACCTCCCGGAAGCCGAAACGCTGGGGCTTCAAGGCGTCGACGGTCTCGCCGTTCAACACGAGCTTGGCTTCGAGGTCGTAGAGGTTCGGTTTGCCGAGATCCCAGATTTTCAGGCCCTTCCAGGGGATTTCCGCCTTGGCCTTGCCGTCCTTGCCTACCGCCGCGGCGAAGGTCCGCAGCGTCTCGCCAGCCTCGCCGATGGAGCCAGAGACCGTGGCCGCGGCGCCGGGAGGGACGCCTTTGACGGCGAAGTCCAGCTCCAGGGTCGAGCTGGCCACGCGCGGGACTATGGCCATGCTGTCAATGCGGGTCAGGGGCTCGCAAGACAACGTGACCGGGCCCTCGACGCCGACCTCGTTGGCGGGGCTCCACCACGGGATCGGGGCGTCCTTGCCGAGCATCCTCAGCACGGCCAGCTCGCAAGGCGAGTAAGCCGCGGCGTCGCAGAAGACCAGGATTTCGGCTTTCGCGCCCGGCTTCAACTTGTCCGTGAGGTCGATGGCGCCATTGAAGATCTCTCCGGCGAAAACGCCGTCGACCCAGGCCTTGGCTCCGCCCCGGTTGCGTTCGCTGATCTTGGCGATGTTCAAGACCATCCGTTTTTCCGTCCAGGAGGACGGGATTTCGGCGGGGAACCGATACCAGCCGGCCTTGACGCCCTTGAGCTTCGTCTCGCTAGTCCAGAAGCCCGCGAGCCTCGTGGCGTCTTTCCAGTCGGAGGGGGGCGCCTCCTGGGACTTGCCGTCGGCGGGGAGCCAGGCCCAAGGGGAGGCGATCTCGATGAACGAGCGGAACTCCGGGGCCTTCGGGTCGCCATAATACTGGACGTCGACCTTGCGGAGGGTGCGGAGTTCGCTCTCGGGAACGTCCTCGTCACGGTAGGAGGCGGCGACCCAGTAATGCCGCGAAGCCGGAGGAGAGACCTGAACGGTAGTCTTGCCGTCCTTCACCGCGTCCCAGTCGATCTTGAAGTCCTGCTTGAGGACGCAGTCCTCCTTGCGGTCGAGGAGCTCGATCGTGACGACGCCCTCTTTGGCCCGGGCGGCCCGGCGGTCGAGGGAGAGCGTCAGGTCGAGCGGCTGCCGGGCGGCGAGGTGGACTTTGCCGTCGCCGTCGGCGGTGGCCGTGATGTCGGAGACGCCGGCGGGCTTGAACTCGGCGGGGTCGTCGTTGAAGACGAGGTCGTCCACTGCGCTGTCCATGCTCCAGGGGCTGCCGAAGCCGATTCCTTGCAACGTGAAGTTCGAGCCGTCGAGGCGCTTGACCTCGACGCCGTCGATGTAGGCGGAGGCGTGGTCGGGCTCCAGGAGGACGTCGCAGCGCGTCCAGCCGACATGGGGTATCTGCTTGGTCGCCAGGTCGGGCTGTCCCCAGCCGCCGCGGTACTTGTTGGAGTTCCCGGGATTGACGCTGAGCGGGAAGCCGAAGCCCGAGTTTTTCCCTTCGGGTGTCTTGTACGAGCCGCTTGGGCACCAGCCAAAGGAGCCGTCCAGGGGGGAGATGTAGAGCCAGAACGAGGCGAAGCCTTGCTTGAAGTCCTTCGGGGCTTTTATCCAGGTGCCGAAACCGCCGCCGCCGCTTTTGGGCGGCTTGAAGAAGAGCGCCTGTTTCCCGGCGTGGGCGTTTCCGGTGGAAGTGGTCACGCAGTTGCCGCCGGCGTCGGCGGCGATGGCGGCGATCTGATCCGGGGTCTCGAAGTCGTGGCGGAGTATTTCCTTGGCTTGGGAGGATGGCGCCGCGAAGGCGAGCGCTAGCGCGGCGGCGAGGAGGGTTCTCATCGGTCTATTTCTCCTTGTTGGTTTGAGTGCTGAGCTTGAAGGCGTCGCTGCGGAACGGCGCGGCGGGGAGTCCGTTCTTGCCGAAGAGGTTGCAGACGGGATTGGTGGCCCAGGCGTAGCGCGCCGCGATGGGGTTTTTCACCTCCGGGCTGGAGAGTAGCACGGTGTCGCCCTCGATTTTGGCGTTGGCCCAGAAGAAGCGCCGGTCGGGACCGCAGAGGGCGAAACCGGTTAACGGGCCGCCGCCCTTCGCCACCAGCCCGCCGCCTTTGGGGTCGAAGAGGAGCCGGAGCGCCCCGTCCTCTAGGCGCGTCGACTTGCAGACCGGGCCGGAAGGCTCGACGTTCTGTCCGTAGGTTTGGGCCAGGGCGACGCGGGCTAGGCGGAGGCCGACGTCGAGCTTGTTCCGCGGGTGGATGTTGCCCGCCTCGCCGATATCGATGGTCACCGCCAAACCAGTGTTGAAGACGTTGGCGGCGGTCAGCTCCTGCGACTCGCGCAGCTCGGCCCAGGCGCTTTCGGTGGGTTGTCGCGACGCGGGCTGGAAGCCGGGCAGTTGGACGATGAGGAAGGGAAAGTCATAACCCCAGCGGCAACGCCAGGCCTTGATCATGGCCGGGAGCAATTCCCGGTACTCGTAGGCGTCGCTGGCGTTGAACTCGCCTTGGTACCAAGCCACGCCGCGGAGGGCGAAGGGGGCGAGCGGGGCGATCATGCCGTTGTGGAGGAAGGAGGGGACGTTGCCTCGGTAGCTTATGGCGGACGGGAGGGAGGGGAAGCTTTTCAACGCCCGCTCTACCCGTCGGCTCCAGCTTCCGGCGAGCCGGAGCGGCGCCTCGGAATCGTCCGCCAGGGAAAGGCTCATGTCTTCCGGCGGGGACATGAAGCCGCCGCTTCCGAAGTCGTTGAAGACTCTCACGGCTAAGGTGTTCGCCCCGGCCTTCGTCAGACGTCCCGGTATTTTATAGACACGGGGGGTGAGCCACCATTCCGGGGTTTCGGGGCCGATGGCGCCGACTTGCTCGCCGTTGAAGTAGGTGGTGTCGTAGTCGTCCACCAGCCCGAGTCTCAGGACGAGGTCTTTCCCCGCCCAATTGGCCGGGATGGAGATGTCGCGGCGGAACCAAAGGGAGCCGTAGATGTGCTTGTCGGGGAACCAGCCGGTGGGGACTTCCACCTGATCCCAGGCGGCGAGGTCTATCCCGGGGTTCAGCCAGCTTCCGGCCTCCATCTTGCCGCCCGGGTCCTTGACGCGTTCGCCCATGGCCTTGCCCAGTTCCATGGCCGCCTCGCGGCGCCGCGCGAACACGGGGTCGTCGCTGTTGGAGTCCACGCCGTACTCTTTGACATAACGGGCGAAGGCGGGGGAGGCCTCCAAGGCCGCGAGGGGCGTCCAGGCCTGCGCCGTGGTGCCGCCCACGGCCGCTTGGATCAAGCCGACCGGGACGTCGAGCCGCTCCTGGAGCTCCCGTCCGAAATAGTAGCCCGCCGCCGAGAAACGCAATGTCTTGGGCGAGCAGACCACCCAGCTTCCACCTTTGAACGAGGCGCGGGGCTTGGGCGCGGCCTGCGTCGGGACGGAGAAGAGGCGGATCAATGGTTTGTCCGCGGCGGCGATAGCCTCCTTGCCCCCGAAGTCCTCGCCGACGCCCATCGCCATATTGGATTGTCCGGAGCAGAGCCAGACCTCGCCCACCAACACGTTCTTCAAGGTGACGGAGCCGGAACCGGCTTTGACCGCCAACTCCTTTGGGGACTTGTCCACCGTCAAGGGGGCGAGGGTCACTTGCCACTTGCCGTCCCTGTCGGCGGTGGCGGACCCGCTCTGCCCGGCGAACGAGACCTCCACCTTCTCCCCCGGCCTGGCTTCGCCCCAGACGGGCGCGGGGATGCCACTTTGCAGAACCATGTTGTCTGTGAACAGCGGGTGGAGTGCGAGTTTCTCCGCCGCCATGGCCGAGGAATAGAGTAACGCCGAAGCCACGAGGCAAGCCCAGCATCTAACCATGGTGTCCCACTCCTAGTATAACGTTGTACTTCGAGAGGCGCGAGCGCACTCCTCGATGTTGTGTTATCGAAAACTGCGATGCTTAAAAATATGGCAAAGGAGTGAATTGTCAATGGGGCAAGGGCAAAAACGCGGCTATCGTAGGGGAACTATCGAGCGGTCCGTGACGAGCATGGGGGAGTTGGCGATGGGCAAATTGGCGAACTCCAGCATTCCGTAGTTGATCTTGACGGGCAGCTCGTAGACATCCTGGGTGGCGGGGTCGACTAGCACGGGGTGGTCGAGACGTAGCCCCTCGTCGAGCCAGTAGTACATGGTGACGCTTTTCCAGACGCTGTCTTTTTCCACGTCCTCCCGCAGCCACCAGGCGTGGACGGGGACGTCGCCGCGGAGCAAGTTGACTTGATAGGCGGCGGCGGCCTGCTCGCGGCTGACGGGGTTGCTGTCGTCGCCGGTCTGCATCCGGAAGGAAGTCCGGCCATTGGCTGGTTCCAGCGGGTCGTGGAGCAGCGTGGCCAGGCTCTGCAACGCGAAGTAGGAGGGCTTGCGGGAGCCGTCTTCCAAGCGGACGAGGCCGTAGTGGGAGGAGAACCCCAAGTCTTTGTCGCGGATATATTTGGAGAAGTCCCCCATGGTGAAGTAGCTCACCAGCTTGGCGTCGAGCCCCAGTTCCAGCAGCACCCGGCGGAGCAGCCAGCGGACTTGGACGGCCTCGGTGACTTTCATCTCGGCGAGGGCCTCGGTGTTGCCGGGCGGGACTTTGGAGGGGCAGCCAGTCTCGCCCTGCCAGCGCGGCAGCCCGGGCTTGTACTTCTCCAACAGGCGGACATAGGCGGGGAACTCTTGGTCGATGTACTGCTCCGGCATGTATTTGTAGCCGTGGTAACTGATGGCGTCGCAGGGATCGGCCATACCAGCCTTGAGGCAGGCTTCCGTGAACTTTAGGCCGCCGGGATGCATGGCGCAGCCGAAGGCTCCGCAAATGACGAAGGCGTCGGGCTGTTCTGAGCGGAGCGCTGCCGCAGTCGCCTTGACCAATGCTGCGTAGAGCTCCGGGTTGGGTTTTGGACGGAAGAAACCGGCGTCCGGCTCGTTCCAGACCTCAAAGTGACGAACCCGGCCGCGGTAGTGGGCGGACAACGCTTTGACGTAGGCCTTCCAGCCTTGTCTTTCCTCCTCGGTGTAGACGGGGGGATAGCCCGCGCCGTCGGCCGAGGCCTGGGGGGTGTAGAGCCGATTGCCGTAGCTGACGCTCAGCCAGGGGGTGACGCCGCGCTCGAGCAGCTTGTCGACGATCACGTCAAGCCAGGCGAAATCGTGGACGCCCCGCTTTTGCTCGGTCTTGGCCCAGCCGCTCTGGACGCGGGCCCATTTGACGCCCAGGGCCTCCAGCACCGGCCAGGCCTGGTTAGTGTCCCACATGTCGCGGTCGAGGGTCTCGAAACCCACGCCCAACCGCGAGGAGCCGATTTGCGTCGCCTGCTTGGGCACCAGTTTTCCCAGATGTTTGAAGCCGAAGTTTTTCACTTGCATTTGGATGGCCTTTTATGTTGTTGTTGGGGATCAAAGCTCGTTCCATTTGGTGTCGAACAGTTGCTGACCATTCCATTTCAAGCTTTTCACGTGTCCGTCGGCGAAGAGAGAGTTGGCGCTCTTGCCGTTGTGCCGCCAGCTCGGGCCGTAGGCGAACATTTGCGAGGGGACCCACATGCGGACCATCGCCGCGCACCACATCCTGCCCCAGTTCCTGTCGGCCAGATGTCCGTCCATCATGAGGGCGGACGAGGGCGCCACCTGGTTGATTTTCTTCTGGTTGGTGCACCAGCCCTCGTCCACGTTGGCGACGTTGCTGATCCAGCGCGTGGCGGCGTAGGACGGGCCTGCGGCCTCGTTGGTGTAGGCGAAGAGCAGCGTTGGGTCGCGCCCGAAAATTTCCGTGTCCGGGCAGAAGAACGGCCCTCGCGGGGTGCGCCAGCCTTGGGCGGTGTTGTCTAGCGTGCCGACGTCGGGCTGGCAGCGGACATAGAGGTTGAGTTGGTAGAGCATCCACGGCTGTTGGCTCGCGTCCGGCATCCAGCCGTCGAAGTCGCTGGCGTAGAGCGCCATGGCTGTGCCGATCTGCTTCTCGTTGTTGACGCAGCCGATGCGCCGGGCCATGCCCTTGGCCTGCCCCAAGGCGGGGAGCAACAGGCTCATCAGCACGGCGATGACAGCTATCACCACCAGTAATTCCACAAGTGTGAACGTTTTCCGGCACCGCGTTCTCATCCGCTCCGTCCCTTCGGTTGTCATGGTTGATAGCTTACTCCGACTTTCACCAGCCCCAGCTTGGAGCCGGTGGTGAGGTGTCTGACCAGCATTTTGGTGGCGGCGAGCTCCGGGGTTTCCTGTAGCTTCCATGGGGGGCTGAGCAGTTTGACCTTGGGATACTTGGCGGCGAGATGGGCTAGTTCCGGAATATAGTACGCCAAGACTTCCGGCTGGGCTTCGCCTTGGAGCGCGGAGAGTTCGGCGAAGAGATTGGCCACCTGCGTCACCCCGCCCTCCGAGACGATGCCGGTGATGTCGTGGCGGCGCAACAAGCGGGTGAGCTTGCCGGGGCAGTTGTCGATGTCGGCTACACAACGCTCCGGCCCGAGTTCCACGCCGCCCGACCGGAGCTCCGCTGCCAGGCCGGAGCTTTCGGCGGAGTTGAGGTCGCCGACGAAGGCCACGCCGCGGTGTCCCCGCGCGAGCATGAACTTGGCCCGCGCCGCGCCGATCTGCTCCAGGTCATAGGACACCACCCCCACGCCGGGAAGCTCCTCGAGGCTTAGTTGCTGAGGCATGGCCAGGACCAGGGGCAAGTCGCCGGACGCCTGGATCTGCTTGATCGCCTTGGCCGCCTTGACCGGCGCGGATACCCACAACAAGGCTTCCACCCCGCGGACGATGGCCTCGTCGTGGAGTTTCTCCAGGGAGCTGGCGAGGATGCTCTGGAAGTGGAAACCGTTGTCGCCTAGCCATTGGAGCACTGGCGCGAACCGCGCCGAGAGGCAGGGGGGGATCTGTCCGTCAAAGTGGATGAAGCCCACTTTGTGGCAGCGCAGGTCGGCCGGGGCCACATGGTGCCCCCGTTGCGGAAAACTGCTCGCCAGACCTTCGACGACCATGTGTTTTAGGGCTTTGCAATAGGTTAGGTGGCTGACGCCAAGCCGCTTGGCCATCTCGCGCCCCGGCGGCAACCAGCCGCCCTCGGGATACTCCGCGTCGAAGAGGCGGCGCAAGGCCTTGATGACCTCGGTGTGCGACGTGTTTTGTGTTTTGCTTCCCCGCATCTAACCATTTAACTCCATGTTTGTATTAATAATATATAATACAGTTCCCGTTTTGTCAATGCCCCGGCGATAATTTCCGTAGGCGGTCATCCCTTGAAAATAGCGGTTGCGGGCATATCTTCATCCAACATGACAAGGGAGCGGGCTTTGGATTTCAAACGGGTTTTCTGGATCGCGGCGCCCTTGACGTTGCTGGCCCTGCTGGTGGCCTGCCGCCTCCACACCTTCCACGAGGTGCAGGAGAACGACTGCTCGCTCTACGCGGTGGCGGGCGGGGTGTTGCTCGACGGCGGGCGGCTCTACGTGGACGTCTGGGATCACAAGCCGCCGGCGGTCTACTGGACGTTCGCCGTCTTCGAGGCGGTCTTCGGGCGCGGGCCGCTGATGGTCTTCGCGCTGAACTTGGTTACGGTGTCGCTGGCGGCTTTGGGTATCTTCCTGGCGGGAGCGGCGTTGACCGGCAAACGTTGGGCCGGGCTGGTCGCCGCCTCCCTCTGGTGTGTGCTCACCTGCGATGTCGGCCTCCAGGCCAACCAACCCAACGGCGAACTGTTCATCAATCTTTGCGACATCTGGCTGTTGCTGGTCTTTTTGCGCTTGCGACGTCCCGGTTGGTGTTGGTGGCTGTTGCTGGCCGGGGGGGGGCTGGTGTTTTGGGCGTCGTGCTTCAAGCCCATCGCCGCGCTCGTGCCCGTGTTGGCGGCCCTGGCCTTGCTGTTGGCCGGGCCGGACAGGAAGACGTTGTTCCTCAAGCTGTTGGCGATGGCGGGCGTGGCCGCGGCTTGTTGGCTGGCGCTTTGCCTCTGGTATTGGGCTGCGGGGGACTTCGCCGCCTTCAATTTCGCGGTGTTCGAGTTCAACCGCGCCTACGCTGGCGACATGCTCGGGAATTTGCGTTCCGCGTTCCTGCCCGCCAACTTGCTGCCAGCTTGCCTGTTGCCGTTCATCCCGCTGGGGCTTTGCGCCGCGGCCGGGGTGGCGTCGCTGCTGAGGTGGCGGCATTGGTCCGAGGCGGGACTTTTACTCGCCTACGCCCTGGCCGCCTTTTTGATGGCCGCGTTGCCCGGTTTTTTCTACGCCCATTACTATCAGTACTGGCTGCCGGTGTTGGCGTTGGGGGCCGCGGCCATGGCGGCTCTGGAACCTAGGCGCGCCGTCCTGGGGCTGGCCGCCGCCGCCGGGGCGTGGACGCTATACTACGAGTCGTGGACGTTCCGGGCGCCTGTGGACACCATCACCAAAGTGAAATATGGAGCCTACGGCGACGTCTTGCTGGACGCCAGGAAAACCGCGGCGACGCTCGCCGCCACGTTGCGCGACGACGAGACCTTCTACCTTTGGGGGTTCGAGACCAACATGTACTTCGAGAGCGGCAAGCGTCCGCCGAGCCCGGTGCTGTTTCACCGGCATTTGCTGCAGGAGCCGTACGTCGGCGTCATGTCGCGCAAAGCCATCGACGCCCTGGAGCGGAACCCGCCGGAGTTGCTGGTGGTCGCCAAGCACGCCCTGGACAGCTTCAAGCCCGGCAATCCGGTGCCCTTATGGCTGTCGCGGCGTTACGTGGCCTTTCCTGGCTACGACCTGAACCCGTCGTTCGTGCTGTTCCTGAAGCAAGGCGGCCGCCTGGACAACGAGTTGAACCGGCGGCGCTGAGGCGGGGCTTATTTGTCGTACTTCGCCTTGAGCTTCTTGAGGGCGGCGATCTGCTTGACGCTGAGGACGTGCTTGCGTTCGTACTGGTCGTGAAGCGACTTGTAGAACGAGCCGTCGTCATAGCTGCGGCGGCCTTTCTGGGAAGGCTCGTTCCATTTCTCCACCTTGCCCAGATGCTCCAGCAAGCCCTTGATCTCCAGATCCAGCTCGCTGCCCGGCTCCGTGGCGGCGCCTTTGGCGACGTCGTCCGCGGTGACCCCCAGCAAGGGGGTGAGCTCGTCGAAACGGGGTATCTGATCCTTGTGGCCGATGGCCAGGCGGGACAGGGCTTTGAGTTGGCGGTCGGTGAACGGCTTGCCCGCGGCGGCGCGCTGGCGCAACGACTCGAGGAAGTCGCGCTCGTCGAAGCCTTTGCTGCCGGGGGGCGGGGCGGGGATTTCGACGTTCACGAGGAAGGCGATGATCGCCGCCCCTTGCTTGGCTCCCTCGGCGTCATCCGCGCCGCGCTGCTCGCGGCGCTCCTGGTCTTCGGCGACGGCGCCGCTGGCGGCGGCCAAGTCGTCCTTGAAGCCCAGCTCGGCGGCGGTGGCCTCCAACCCGGCGATGCGGGCGCGGTAGTTCCAGGCTAGTTTGAGCAGCGAGAGCCACTGTTTGCCGGAAAGCTTCTGGTTCTTGGTGAACTGCTTGCGGACCGAGGCCACGAACTTGGCGTCGTCGTAGGTGCGCTTGCCTTTTTTGACTGGGGCGTCCCACTCTTTGACGGTGTCGAAGAGGTCGAGGAGCTTGAGCACCTTGTCGTTGTCGGGGGCGGAGTCGTATTTGGCGGAGTCCAGCCAGACGGCGAACTTGTCGTAGAAGTTGCGGAGCATGCCGGTCCAGCTCTCCTCGCCGCTCTCGACGCGGTCGAGCTTGGTTTCCATCTCGGCGGTGAAGCCGACCTCGAAGAGGCTGGGCAAGGTGCTGACCAAGTAGTCGTTGACCCGGAAGCCGAGGTCCTCGGGGATGAGCTTGCCTTTGTCGCGCTTGACGTAGTCGCGTTTCTGGATGGTGCTGACGATGGTGGCGTAGGTGGACGGGCGGCCGATGCCGTTGCTCTCAAGCTCCTTGATCAAGGAGGCCTCGGAGAAGCGTGGGGGGGGCTCGGTGAACTTCTGCTCGTGCTTGAGGCCGACCAGGTCGCAGGTCTCGCCGGGCTTGAGCTTGGCGAGGAAGGCGGGCGGGGCGTTCTCGGAGTCGTCCTCGCCGGTGTCGGAGATGGTGTCGCCGGCGACTCTGAGGAAGCCGGGGAACTCCACCACCGAGCCGGTGGTGCGGAACAGGTAGTTGCGGCGGTCCTGGCCGGCGGCGGTGGTCTCGACGGTGGTGCGGCTAAGCTTGGCGGGGGACATCTGGCTGGCGGTGAAGCGTTTCCAGATCAAGGTGTAGAGCCGCATCTGGTCTTTGTCCAGGAAGCGCTCCATGTCCTCGGGGCGGCGGTTGACGTCGGTGGGGCGGATGGCCTCGTGCGCCTCTTGGGCGAGGGATTTGTTCTTGTAGAAGTTGGGCTTGGCGGGGACGTACTCGGGGCCGTACTCGGCGGCGATGAAGGCGCGGCAAGCCTCCTGGGCCTCCTTGGCGATGGTGAAGGAGTCGGTTCTCATGTAGGTGATCAAACCGGTGGGGCCTGACTCTCCGATGTCGACGCCCTCGTAGAGCTGCTGGGCGATCTGCATGGCGTGGCTGGCGTTGTAACGCAGCCGCGAGCTGGCGGCCTGCTGCAAGGTGCTGGTGATGAAGGGGGCCGGGGCGCGGCGGAAGACCGGCTCCACCTTGACGTCGCTGACCTTGAAGGATTTGACTTGGCGGACGGCCTCGTAGATCGCCGCGGCGCTGTCGGCGTTGTTGACGTCGGCCTTCGCCCCGTCGATCTTGACGAGCCTGGCGATGAAGGTCTCGCTCCGGTCGGAGCCCTTGGCCAGCTCGGCGGCGAAGACCCAGTACTCCTGGGGGACGAAGCCTTGGATCTCCCGTTCCCGCTCGCAGACCAGGCGCAATGCCACGGATTGCACCCGTCCGGCGCTGATGCCACGCTCGATCTGCGACCAGAGCAGCGGGCTTACTTGATAACCCACCAGGCGGTCCAGGACGCGTCGGGCTTGCTGGGCGTCCACCAGTTGGTAGTCGATCTCGCGGGGCGTGGCGAACGCCTTGTCGATGGCGTTGCGGGTGATCTCGTGGAACTCCAGGCGGCTGAACGGGACCTTCTTGTCCTTCTTCTCCAGCATCTCCTTCAGGTGCCAAGCGATGGCCTCCCCCTCTCGGTCAGGGTCTGTCGCCAGGTAAATGGCCGTGACGCCCTTGGCCGCCTCGCGCAGCGCCCCGACGTTCCGTTTCTTGGACTCGACGTACTCGGGCTTGAAATCGTGCTCCACGTCCACCCCGAGCTTGCCGTCGGGCAGGTCGCGGACGTGGCCCATCGAGGCGACGATCCGGTAACCCGGCCCCAGCATCCGTCCGATGGTCCTGGCCTTGGTGGGGGACTCGACAATCACCAGTTTGATCCCGCCCTTCGCGGGGGTTTCCACCGCGTCTTCGACAATTGCCGTCTTGCTCATTATGATATCCACCAAACGTTGAAGTTAAAGGTCGCCATGCGTCGCCACCAGGCCGGAGCAAAAGCTTTACATGTGCCGCCTCAACCCCCGCTTGTCAAATGCTTTTCGCGAAATTTCCGGCGATAGCTTGGCGCCAGGGGAGGGGGTGCAGTATTTTCCCTTAGTTTGCGGTGGAATTGTTTCAGTGGGGGTGTATATTGCCCTCCGCATGGCAGATAACGTCAAGTTCAATAGAGGCGGAGCATGGAAAATATTTTTGACACTAACATGTCGCGGCGCGCGGGGCACCATGCCCGGGCGGCGCGACGGGCCTACGTCACGCTCGCCGTGGCCTTCGTCTGCATGATGGGGCTCAACGCGGTGGCTTACCTGGCGATCAGCAAGATGAACCACATCTACGTCTCCCAGCAGGGCGTCTCGATGAAGTTGCGGCTCAACGCCATCCAGGCGAACTTGCTCTTCAAGGAGATCATGGGCGGCGATGGGAATAAGGACATGAATTCGGTCTGGAAGCTCATGGACGCCAGCAAGGAGCTGTCCAAGGAGATCGACGCCCGCGAAACCCGCAAGATGTTGCAGCAGCAGCTGGACATCTTCAAAGGGGTGATGTTGAAATGCTACCAGGCCTTCTCCGAGACCAACGCCAAACGCCTCGCCGCGGAGAACGCCCCGGCCAAGCTCGTGGGCAGCTCCAAGGCGAAGATCGAGGCGGAGCAGGCCGCCAGCAAGCAGCAGGAGGTCTTCGCCGCCATGAAACAGCAATACGCCACCGCTTTCGACGACCTGCTGGACTCGGCCAACGCGCTGGAGGCCACGCTCAAAAGCATGATCGAGGGGAAGATCCGCCTTTTCAACGGCATCTACGTGGCATTGCCGATCAACATGCTCGCCCTTTTCGGTTTCATCTTCTTCACCTTCCGTAGCTACATCAACAAAGGCCGCGTGGCCGAAGAACAGATGCTCGGAGCCCAGGAGAACCTCAGCACCATCATCAACACCCTCGAGGCGATCATCGTCGTCGTCGACTCCGCCGGTTGCGTCACCCAGTGGAGCGAAGTCGCCTCCTCCCGCTTCAACATCAAGGCCGACGACGCCAAGGACAAAGTCCTGTGGGAACTCATACCCTCTTTCGTGGAGTTCAAGTCCGACATCCTCCGCGTTTTCCACTCCAAGCAGTCCCTCGAGCTCCTGCGCGTCGAGTGCGACGCTTTGAGCGGCCGCCTCCTCAACATCGCCATGAGCTACAGCTCCGGCATCAGGGCCGTCGTCCTCCGCGTCGACGACATCACCGAGAAGGAGAAGATGGACGAGCAGCTGCGCCAGTCCCAGACCATGGAGGTCACGCGCAATCTCATCCAGGGCATGGCCAACAACTTCAACAACGTCCTCAGCGCCATCGTAGGCAACGTCTCCATGCTCAAGTTCTCCCATGAGAACCACCAGCTCAACAGCGACGAGGACATCGGCGACTACATCGACACCATCGAGCACTCCACCCACCGCGCCGAGGAGATGGTCCAACAACTTGTCGCCCTCTCCGAGCGCGAGGAGGCGAAGCTCCGTCCCGTCGACCTCAGCCCCACGCTCCAATGCGTCGCCGACCTCTGCGCCAACACCGTCGACAAGCGCGTCACCATCGACTGGGAGGAGTGCGGCCGTCCCGTCCTCACGGTGGCCGATCCCAAGCAGGTCGAGCAACTCTTGCTTAACCTCTGCGACAACGCCGCCCAGGCCATGACCGTGATGCGCGGCCCCGACGAGACCCAGGGCGGCACCTTGTCCGTCAAGTTCGGGAAAGTCTTCGCCAACCGCAAGTTCATCGAGGAGCATCCCGACGCCTCCGAGGGCAGTTATTGGGTTTTCAGCGTCGTGGACACTGGCAAGGGTATCGACGAGGAGACCGCGCCCCAGATCTTCGAGCCGTTCTTCTCCACCAAGCGCAATGGCGAGACCCAGGCCCCCGGATTGGGATTGACCATGGTCCGTGACATCGTCGAGAGCCACAAAGGCTTCCTCGAGTTCGACTCCACGGTAAACCAGGGCAGCACCTTCACCGTCTACCTGCCGGAGCTCGACGACGAGGCGGCCGCCATCCCTTTGCGCAAAGAATTCGAGCGCGCCAAAGTCCAGCGGGCCGCCACCGCCGCCGCCGCCAAGGCCGCCGCCGTGGTCGCCGCCGCCGCCTCGGAGGAGGCCAAGGCCGTCAGGAAATCCGCCGTCGCGGCGTCTCAAGAACCGGTGGCGACCAAGGGGATACCGGTGATGACCGGCATCCCCGTCCAAGCGCAGCCCCAGGCGGTCGCTGGCGTCCCGGTGATGCGTGGCATCCCCGTCCAGTCTTCCCCGCCGGAGCCGGCGGTCGTCGGCGTCCCGGTGATGCGTGGCATCCCTGTCCAGTCTTCCCCGCCGGAGCCAGCGGTCACTGGCGTCCCGGTGATGCGTGGCATCCCCGTCCAGTCTTCCCCGCCGGAGCCAGCGGTCACCGGCATCCCGGTGATGAGGGGCATCCCCGTCCAGGCTCCCCAGCCGGAGCCGGCGGTCGCCGGAATTTCGGTGATGCGAGGAATCCCCGTCCTCAGGGGTATACCTGTCCCCATGGCCGCCGCCACCACCGGCCCCAAGCTGGTGCTGGTGGTCGACGACGAGGATGTCCTGCGCAAGACCGCCAAGAGCATCCTCAAGAAACTCGGCTACGAGGCGCTTTTCGCCGAGAACGGCGAGGATGGCGTCAACCTCTTCAAGGAGCGGCATCAGGACATCTCGGTGGTGTTGCTGGACATGGTCATGCCCAAGATGTCCGGCAAGGAGGCTTTCGCCGAGATGAAGAAGATTGACGCCGGCGTCAAGGCGGTCGTGGTCTCCGCCTTCTCCATGAACAAGGACATCCAGGACGTGCTCGACCTCGGCGGCTCCGGCTTCATCAAGAAGCCCTACTCCATCATGGACGTGGCGCAAGAGCTCAACCGTTGCCTTGGCAAGCAGGAGGCTTGATTCCCATGCGGGTCGCCTGTTTGGATTTCGAGACAGCCAACGCCGACCGGGGCAGTGTCTGCTCGGTCGGGGTGGCCATCATCGAGGACGGCGCCATCACCGCCACTTTCGAGCGGCTTGTCAAGCCTCACCGCCGTTGTGCCTATTTCGACCCGCTCAACGTCTCCATCCATGGGATCCATCCCAAGGATGTCGCCGCCGCTCCGGAGTTCGACGCCCTGTCGCCCTGGCTGTTCGGCCTGCTTCGCGCCGAGCTGGTGGTCGCCCACAACGCCGCCTTCGACATCTCCGTGTTGCGGGCGGCGCTGAACCTCTACGAGTTGCCGTACCCCGAGTTCGAGTATTTCTGTACCTACCGCGCCGCGGCCCGCGCCTGGCCGGAGCTGACCAACCACCGGCTCGACACGGTCAGCGCCCATGTCGGCCATCGTTTCGCCCACCATCAGGCGGGGGCCGACGCCGAGGCGGCGGGGCGCGTGTTGCTCGCGATGTTGGAGCGTGGCCGCCATGAATCTCCCCAGGCTTTGGCCACCTCGCTCGGTCTGAGACTGGGACGGCTTTTCCATGGCGGGCACACCCCCTTCGGCGTCGCCAAGCCCAAAAAGGCGAAACCCGCCGCCGTGGCTTGAGCGTTTCCGCGCCGATGGGGATTTTTGCCTTCCCGTTCATAGTTTTTCCCTGCGCCTGCGTTATATTCCTATCCAGTGTATTAAACCAACGGAGCGAGGAATTTTGAGCGCGACACTACATGTGGAGTTCGAGTCGGGGGCGGAGTCCCGCCGTGTGGACGTCGAGTCCGTCGACAACACCAAACCCCTCTCGGAGCTTTTGGCCGAGTCCGGGATCTACCTCAACACCCGTTGCTCAGGCAAGGGGCTCTGTGGTGGCTGCGTCGTCAAGTTGCTCGCCGGGGAGCTCTACAATATCCGTAACCGCTATGTGGCAAAGGCCGGGCCGGGGCCGCTGGCCGTCGAGGGCTGCCTTTTCGCTTTGGCCGACGGCGGCGAGGTCCGCGTCCTCGTGCCAGAGCGCTCCTCGCTGGCGGGCAAGGCCACCGTGGTCAGCGACTTTTCCATCCCATCCCCCGACCATCTCTCCCCCCTCTACGTCAACCACTCCTACCTGGAGGGACAGGGCGGTTCGCTTCCCCTCGGCGCCGCCATCGACATTGGCACCACCACCGTCGCCGCGCTGCTGGTCGACCTCAACACTGGGGAGATCCTCGCAAAAGCCAGCTCCCTCAACCGCCAGGCCCGGTTCGGCGACGACGTCATCTCCCGCATCAAGCTTTGCTCCGAGAAGGACGGCATGGTCAAACAACTCCAAGCCGCCATCGTCCAGGAGACGCTGGTCCCCATCCTCAAGCAAGCGCTCTCCCAGATCGACGAGAAGTTCAAGGACATCCATTGTTACTGCGTCGCTGGCAACACCACCATGTTGCACCTGCTCGCCGGGGTCGACCCCACGCCCATGGGGGCCATCCCGTTCCGCCCGGACTTCCTCGATCATCGCGTCCTGGCCCCCGAGGACATCGGGCTGCTGTCCCGGGACAAGGATTGCCATCTTAGCCTGAACAACGAGCGGGTGAAGCCGCAAGTCCATCTATTGCCGGGCATCAGCGCCTTTGTCGGCGCCGATCTCAGCGCCGGGGCGCTGGTCACCGAGATACTCAAGGGACGGCGCGGTTCCATCCTCCTGGATATCGGCACCAATGGCGAGATGATCCTCGTCCATGGCGGCAAGGCTTACGCTTGCGCCACCGCCGCCGGTCCCGCCTTCGAGGGCGTCGGGCTCTTCAGCGGCTCCCGCGCCGTCGAGGGCGCCGTCTGCTCCGTCAAGCTCGAGGGCCCCGGGCCGACGCCGGTCTTGCGGCTTATCGGGGGAGGGGGCGGCAACCCCATCGGGATCTGCGGTTCCGCCTATATCGACTTCCTCGCCGAGGGCAAGCGCCGCGGCGTCCTCAACGCCTGCGGCCGCTTCGACAAGGACAACATCCGCGACCTCGCGCTGCTCCAGGAGGACGAGAACTATTCGCTGCTCTTCAAGCTCGCCGACTCCCCCCAGTCCGGGCCGGTGGGCGTCAGCGAGAAGGACCTCTCCGGGTTGTTGCAAGCCAAGGGCGCCATCGCCGCTGGCATCGAGATCATGCTCAAAAACGCCGGGATCAAAGCCGCCGACATCGAGACGCTCCACTTGGCGGGCGGCTTCGGCATGAACATCGACATCCCCAACGCCATCGAGTGCGGCCTGTTCCCCGGCTTCAAGCCGGAACAAGTCAAGGCTGTCGGCAACACCTCGTTGGCCGGCGCCTACCTCACCTTGCTCGACGGCGCCGCCCTCGGCGAGATGTCCGCTTACATCGACCAGATCCAGGTGGTGGAGCTCAACCTCGATCCCGACTTCGAGAACTTCTACATCGACCACATGATGCTTTAGTCACCTCACTCCCAAAGCAGCATCGTGGGCCAAAGATGCGGCTTGTCGTAACAGTCTGTTCCTGACGGGGCCAACGTCAAGGCGGACTTTGGGGTTTTGCTTTCAAGGTTGTCGCGGTCATTCACGAAAAGTCCGAAGCCTATGGCGTAACCTTTCTCCAGGCGCGTCGGCAGCAGGTATTTCGCCGGGAAGAAGATCTCGTAAACGTAACCGTTGTCCACAAGCCGGAAAGACGCCGGGATGTCCTCCGCGATGGTTTTGTCTTTTGGCGCCTGCGTGGCCAGGCCGAGCTGCGGATCCGGGGTCCGGCTACGGTAAACTTTCACGCTCTTGCCGTCAGCCTCCGGATATATCGTGTAGTCATAGTCATTCTCGTCATAGCCGAGCTGTTGCTTTGCCCTCGCGTCGCAAAGGGTGTCGATATACACTTGAAGCGAGTCGTTGCTCCAGTTGCCGCCAGGGCTTTTGAACTCCTTGTGCGCGAATTTGTCGTCGGTCACGTTCACGCGAAGATAAAGCCCTTGCGGAGTCCATGCGGTCTTGAACGAGCCGGAAAAATCCTTGTCGGCGATCATCGTTGTGCCGCTGTCGGCGATATAGCGGTTTGCGAGCTTCACCTCCGGAATGTCTTTCCAGGCGTCAAGATTCCCGCCGACGGATATTTGTCCGGGGGCTTTGCGGCAGATGAAACCGTCGAAGCTGACATCCGTGGCGAACACGCCTCCACCTGAGTTGATGGCGACAGGCAGGTTTTCCCGGACAATCTTGGCCGCGTCCAGTTTGACCGGCAGTTTAAATGCGGCGGAGGCGCTTCCAGACGCCGGGACTTTTAGCGGGACGCGCTGTTCGTCAATCTTCAGTTCCGCGTCAAACTCCTTGGATATATAGTTTTTGGCCGAGGCTATAAACGTGTCCGGAGCGGAGGGTTTGCCGCTTAGCAGCAGTGGCGAGATATCCTCTCCAGAAATCAGGCTCGCGGTGTCAAACGCCTTTATAAAGGCGTCAAGCGAGCCAGGTTTGCCTCTGAAAAAGAGCGGGAAAGAGGATATCGGGAATTTGACCGAGCCTTTCTCGTTTGCGGCAAAACTCCTTTCGCACTCCATGAGATCGGAAATTTGTTCGAGGGCGCCACCGAAATTCGCCTCGGCTTCCGGCGCTCTCATCGTGCCCGCGTCCAATTTGGGGTGATGGCACCACAGCGCCGCCACCGGGCGTTTTTGCTCATCCTCGAAAATATACGTCCTCACATATGGAGCGAAACGGACATCTTTCTTGAAATAGGCGCCGCCCAGCAGCCGCCCCAGCGTGTTGGATATCTTTTGCGTCGCATAAGGGGTCATCTTCAAGTCCATCCCGAAGACATTGCCGGAGCCGGACATGGAGGAAACGACACTACTTTGATATTTCAGCGCGACAAGCCAGCATCTGGCGCGCCAAGCGGCGGAAATCTTCTCCGCCCAACCCATGTCATAGGACAGCGGCCCGTAAGACCAACAGGACGGCGGCATCCACGAGGCGGACTTAACTCCCCATTGCGGGACGTTGTAGGGGCCGAAGTGCATGCCTTCCCCCCAAATGACCGGCGTGTCTTTATAGCCGTTTTCCTCAAGCGTCTTGAACAGGGCTTGGGCGTCGCTGTCCAAATCCGGGCTTTCTGGCGTCTCGCGGTAAGTGTGCGCCGCCAATAAATCGAATTTAATGCCGCCGAGCTTGTTTGTCGCCGCCAGAACGTTGCCGATGTCTTTTATCCCGCTCTCCGGGGACATGTTGCATGGGGTGTCAGGACAGACTTTGGCGTTCGGATTGCCCGCTTTGACCCCCTGGCAAAAGGCTCTTTGAAATTCCGCGAAATTCCGCATGGAGTTTTCCGTTATCCCGTCTTTGCTCCACCAGGACACGGGGAATTTCGCGAAGAAAAATTCCCCTTGCGGCAACCATGTGTTTATCCACGGGTGCGCTTTCGCGATTGCCGCGGCCGCGTTTTTGACTTTTTCCAGATAGGCGTCTGTTATTTCACCCTTTTGCGCCGTGTTGAAGTCGCTGATTATAATTTGGGGGTCGGAGGCTTGCATGGCGTAGTCTCCGGCAGGATCCCTTAAGGCGAATCCTGTGAGTTTAAGTTCTCCGTTACCGTTGTCACCATATAGAAGCGAAAGCATAAAAGCGTCAGTAGGTTCAACCCCGTACTTACGGTAGGTTTCCCATACTATTTTATCCCAGTTGAAGACGTGGTTTTTAGCCCCGATCCCTACTTTCTTATAACGTTCGAGCAGGTTGATGAAGTCATGGCGCGATTCTGGTTGTCCGTAACTTTCGGCGAACATGTTTTTCAGGCGATGCTCGTTTTTCAGGAAATCCATGACGGAGAAACGCGTGAGGTCATAGGTTCTCACTCCGCCGGGCAACTCCAGGTCGGTTCTGACCATGAATACGCCGCGCGGGAATTTGCCGTCAAAAGGCAGCTTGATCTCAGCTTTGCCATTATTTCCGCAGGCGAACGGGAATTCTTGGTTAAGCAGCTCCTCGCCGAAGAAGTCTTTAACGCCGACTTTGGCTTTTCCTGAAGTTCCCGCTTTTGAGCTTATCTCAAGCTTGGCGTTAACGGGGGTGCCGGCCTCAAGGAAATTGTCCGCGGCGGCGGTGATCAGTCGAGCCTCGGCGGGGCGTGGTTTGAAATCCGTGACTTTGTCTCCGGCCTCAAGTTGAAGTCCGTCTAGCCAAACATGGCTTCCACCGCTCTCCGACCCGGCTCCCAGCGACGCGCTGACAGGCATTGGCTGCGGAACGTCAAACATCAGGGAATAGCGTTTCCACTCCGGGGAAATGTCAAAAACTTTCTGAGCGCCGCTTATTCCTTTCCGGTTCCCGATTGGCAAGTGAATGTTCCCTGTCCATGCCGCGTTCGGCAACCAAAGGCTGACTTGTTGCTTCTCGCCTGGCTGCCCTTTGGCGTAAAAACTGAAAGTGTGTTTGCCGGGCGACAGCGGAACTGGAAATGTCCTTAGCGGATAGCCGACGGCGCGGTAATCGCCGTTGAACTTAGGCGCAGGTTTCCTGGCGAGCAGTCTCATGCTGTTATTGCCAAACAGCGCCTCACGGCTGTCGATGTCAAACGGCTTGACATTCCAAAAATGCTGGTCGCGGTCAACTTCCAGACGGTAGCTGCCGCCATGAAATTCATAATATGATTCCACGCCCAACTCGAACGAGGGATTCTGAATAAAATTGTTTGAGCTAAACGCGTCAGGCATGGTTAAATCATCAAGCGCCTTGAAATTGATCCCGCCTTGTTTCGCGGTTGTATTGTCTTGCTCGACCCCTGATCTCAAATCGAGGAGGAACGTTAGCTTGTTCTCCTCCTTGTTGGGAACCATCGCGATGATGGACTCGCGTCTTGCTTTCACCACCGCTCCGACACATACGATGCCTTCAAGAGGTTCAATGACAACGGACCTTGAAGTTTCATTCGGAAAAATTTTAATCCTGCTGATGTTGGACTTGGCGAAATACCCCCATTTATCGTTGTCCGGAACGATAAATTCCTCGTTCGTCGTGTTCCCCGACTCAAGGAGGATTTTGCCTCCGCTTGATTTCGCCTCTGGGAAGCATATAAGCAATTCACTCTTAAGGATATCTTTTTCTTTGCCCTTGGGGGTATCCCATGTTATTTCAACAAAGATCTTGCCATCTGGCAACAGCCGTATTTTTTGTCGGTAAACGCCCTCAAGCGCAGCGCCCTTTTCCAGAAGGAATTTGCCGCTGAACTCGAAAAAACTTTTTTGTGCGTCCTGCTTGAACTCCTTTGCGCCAAACACGTTTGGCGAGCTTGTCGCGGTGATATAGCCTTGGCCGGTGGTGTTGAAGTAAAAAATCAAATTAGCCAGTTCTTGATTTTCCGCCAGAATCATCATGCTCCCGTCGGGGGCTACGACAACGCCTTTGTCGCCAAAGAACAAGCCGTTGCCGCGGACTTCTGGGTTGAACAGCGCGGTTTCCGCGGCGGTTTTTGCCACGAAAGGCGAGGGTGCCGCTCCGGATAGAGGCAGCGTGTTATTTTGCGCCGACAAGTTAAGCGTTCCGGCGAGGGCCACGGCTAGGACTGCCATTGTTTTGCGCATGAGCCAAGTCTCTCTATATTGTGGTGTTTAAAAAGTCATTCTCTCATTATCATAACTGCCGACGCGGATGGTGAACATGCCCCAACGGAAGTCGCGCCAAGGGACATTTTGAACACTATTGTCGGCCTTGAGGTAATTCGATGTTCCGTTGTGAGTGTCAAGGCTCGTATAACACCCGTTCCCCAGGGAGAGGTTGCCGTTCTTCATGTTTTTCACGCAAATATATCTGTGGTCGGGGACATAGCACGTGGAGTCCACAAAGAGCTCGTCTTTTTCGCAGACGACAGAAAGCTTGGACGGGTTGGTGATCACGCCGTCTTTGCATCCTAGCATGCCCACGACGCCTTCCCTCAGCCCCCCCCCCATGTTGCCCCAGCCTGAGTTGGATTTCACGCTATTTATGTTGTAATCCGACTGCGCGTTCAGAAACGCGGCGAAGGCCCCGGTGTAATTTCTTGGCCTTGAGGGGCAGTAGACGGAAAAGTCCCCGGAACTTTTCCCGGCTTTTATATAGCCGCCCATTGTCAATTGCTCCGCCCATGACTGAAGCCCCTCAAATCCGGCAATATCTTTGTAGGGCCACCATTCGCCGTTGTCGTCGACATAGCCGCGCAGAGCCAAGCCGATTTGCCGCATGCTGTTGGCGCAGAACGTGCGGTTGGCCATCTCTCTGGCTTTGCTCAACGCCGGCAACAGCAACCCCGCCAAGATGGCGATGACCGCGATTACAACCAGCAGCTCGACGAGCGTGAACGTTGGGGCGGCGGCGTTGCGGCGGCGAGACGGGAGGGGGGTGGGGAGCGGTCTCATTTCAACGTCCTGTCAATAATGAAGGGTTTCAATTGGTATTTCAAGGAGAACAGATCTTGGTTCTTGGCGATGTCCGGGTTGTCGATGGCGTCGGCCAGAAGGCCGCCGACTTTGTCGAGCGGCCAGGCGACGTTGACGAACTTGTAGTTCCGGCAACTGGGGAGGCAGTCGAAGCTGACCATGTGGTAGTCCTTGCCAGCTTCCAGGCCGTGCGACGCGAGGTTGTCGTGGAGGGGGGCTGCCCAAGGATCGTTGCAGACCACCAGCGCGGGCGGCGCGGGGGAGGCTTGGACGAAATCCAGCGCCAGTTTCATGGCTTGTTCCGGGGTCGGGGTCGCGAACAGCTGGTAGGGGTGGCTAGCCCTCTCCATCTCCCCCCGGAACCCCTGATGCCTGGTGGTGACCCAATAGTCCGAGAAACTATCGTAGGTGAGGTAGGCGACGCTCTCGATCTTCCTTTCCAAGACCCAGCGGGCGGCCAGGGCTCCGCCGCCATGGGTGTCCACCCCGACGCCGTGGAAAGGCAAGGTGTCGCCCGGCCCAAGCCCCCGGTTGAAATAGAAGACGTTGACCGGATGCCGCATGAAAACATTCTTGTGGCGGTGCAAAAGATCCCATTCCCGCTGCTCCGGGAAGACCACCAGAGCCTTGGTGCCAGCGGCCGCGGCGGACTCCAGGAAGCGCTCCATGGTATTGGCTGTCTCCGGCATGTTGTCGTAGACGACTCTGATGTCCTTCGCCTCCAGCCGCCGTTCCAGATCGCCGATGATGTCCTCGTAGCCATGGACGACGTAAAAGAAACTCCGCGACGCCAGGATCGAGACGTTCTTCGAAAAGCAGTTCTTGTGACGGCGCACCTTGTCCATCGCCACGTTGCTCCGGACGAAGACTCCGACCGGCGGACGGCTTTCCACAAAGCCGTCCTCCTCCAGCGCCAGCATCGTGCTGTGGACGACCCAGTGCGTCACCTCCAGCTCCTTGGCCAGCTCGCGGCCCGTGGGCATTTTCGCCCCTGGAGGATAGACGCCGGACTCGATCCGCCCCAGCAGCAGTGAATAGATTTTCTTGTTGTCCACGGCCATGGCCGTACCTCGCCCCGTTATGTTTGCTAGTTTGTCTCATGTCAAACATGGATATAATAACAGAAACTCCAAGGGATGTCAACCCCTCCGCGCCAAAAAAGCGTGATTGGTTGGCTCGGCTATTGCCCGCAGTCCGCCTGAAGCGGCGTGACGCCTAGGGGGAGCTCGAACGCCAGGCCGTCGGGGGTGGTCTCTATGCCGATGTCGCCGTGGGGGGTGGGGATGCTGGCGGCGGCCCAGGCCAGGCCGAGGGGACGGTTCTCCACGCTGAAGGTCTTCCAACCGGGGGTCAAGGGCTTCGCCCCGAAGAGGTCGCCGGAGAGCAACGCGACCGGCCCGGCGCTCCAGGCGTGGCAAAGGCTCTTGCCGAAAGGACGGCCATAGAACTCGTAGTGCTTAGCTCCTGACATGGAGGCGTCGTAGGCCTCCCAAAAGCTGGTGGCTCCGGCGTCCAGCATGCCGCCCCAGTAGTCGCGGACGCCCTTGAGCGCCTCCGCCACCTTGCCGCGGCGCAGCAACGCCCGCGCCTCCAGCGTCCGGGCGTAGGGGGTGCCGACGGGCTCCACGGCGTCGTCGAGCAGGATATTCTCGACATTCGCGAGCTTGTCGTGGGGGGCGACGCCGGAGAGGATGGCGAAGATGTTGGCGTGGCGGCCAAGCTGCCTCCCGGGTTTGCCGTCGGGCGCGTCGCTGGCGTAGGCTTGCAGCTTGTCCGACCAGAAGGTGATGTCGCAACGCGCCTTGAGCAGCGCCGTCTTGGCTTCGAGCTCCTCGGCTTTTTCCCTGTCGCCCAGGTGGCGATGGATGTTGGCGCCAGCCTCCAGCGCCATGGAATAAAGCATGTTGACGCAGGCCGAATGGCCGTCCTTGGCGATGTCGCTCCAGTCGATGAAAATCCATTTCGCCTGGGAGCTGGGCAGGAGTCCATGGCGGTCCTCCCTCGCGGCGAGGGCGCGCAGCAGCCGTTCGAGCAGGGGGGCGACGCGCTCTACGAACTCTAGGTCGCCGAAATGCATCAGATAGTCGTTGAGCGCCACCACCCAGAACAGCGAGTAGTCGATGATCCCGTTGAAGTCCAGCGTCTCTGGCTCGTCGCCGTAGAGCGCCAGCAGCGAGCGGCGCACGATCTTGGCGTCGAAGAAGGAGAAGCAATTGCAGAGACCGGCCAAGTAGAGGTCGCCGACCCAGGGGAGCCGGTCGCGTTTGAGCCCGTCGACGAAGAGTTCCCGCATGCAGAGGCGCAAGGTGTAGGCCGAGCCCATCCAAATGGCGTTTAGCCGGTCGTCGGCGCAGGCGAACGCCCCCCGGTACTGGACGGGGTAGGCCGGGGCGGCTAGCTCGACGCCGCCGGCCTCGACGCGGACATGGCGTAGCGCCAGCAATTCTGTCCCCTCGTGGACTCCGCCTATGTGTTGGAAACCTGGGGATTTCTGTTCCCGGTTGGCCGGGACGACGTCCAGGGCCTCCTCTATGCTTTCGCCGACTTGGACGTCCGCCAGTTCCGGGGCGTCGGAGGAGACCAGCAAGCGTCCGAAGACCTCGCGGCCGAAGTCCCAGCGCTCCGCCGCGCCGCGCTCCGCTTTGAGGCGTAGTTCCGGCATGGTCTCGTGGTGTGGCGGGAGCGAGTGGTCGAGGGCTTTGACGCGTTCGGGAGCGTTCCAGCATAGGTCGTCGCAACTGACCGACCAGCCTTGGCCGGACATGACGCCACCAGCTTGGAGATGGAAGGTTGGCGGCTCCGCATGGCTGTGCAATCTGAGCTTAAGCGAATTCTCCCCTGGCTGGAGATAGGGCGCCAAATCCACCTCGACCAGGGCGGGGCCGCCTTGCGACTCCCCCCTGAAGGCGGCGCGTCCGTTGACGAAGAACGTCAACTGGCCGCAAAAGCCGAGTTGGCACCCCGTGGCGCCGGAGAGGAGCTCCGCCGGGAAGGCGAGCTTGGCGAAGAGCGACGGCGAGAAGGGGCGGAATCTGCCCGGATGGTAGACGGAGCTGCATGTGGAGAAGGCGTCGCGCCGCAAGCGGCTGAACAGCCAGGCCTCCAGGGCGCCGGTGGCGTAAAGCCAGCATACCCCGTCCGCGGCGTCGGAGAACAAGCCGCCGCCGGGGAGGGTGGGGATGGGGAACTCATGGGAATAGGCTGGGTCGATAGCGAACGGCGCGGACAAGCGGAAAGGGTTGCGCTCCATGGTCACTCCTTTGTCGGCGGCTTGGTCAGTCGGAAGGCGACGCAGGAACGGTGGCCGAGATTGCCGTTGGCCACCACCTCGCATTTGTTTTGGAAGCTCTCCGACAGGGCGTTGAAATTCCTGTTCTTGGCGATCACCAGGGCTCCCGTGCCGATTTCCTTGAGTATCTCCTGCTCGTCGCCGGAGACGTAGATGGGGGCTTTCAAGAGCCCGGCGCCCAGGGTGTATTTGAGGTCGTCGCCGTCGGGGCCGATTTGCCAGAAGACCAAGCTCTCGCCCGGTTCGCGTTGCGACTCCGCCTGGGAGACAAAAGGCATTGAACGTTCGGCGGCCTGTTCGGCGGCCTCGATGACCAGCACATGGACGATCATGTAGCCCACCGCCCCGTAGGCCAAGGGCAGCAGTGGCCAGGCTCCCCGATTCCTGAGGCCGCGCCGCAGCAACGGCAACGACAGCGCGGCCAACACCACCAGCGTCACCAGTAGCGGCCAGTTAGTCGGGCGGGAGTAGATTTTCGACAATGTCAACGTCCCGGCGAACGCTAGGGCCAGCGCCGCCGTCGGCCCGAACAACAGTAGCGGGGGGAGTATTTTGCGCAGCAGCGCCAGCACCGGTTTCCGCTCGATATTGCCGACGAAAACCAGCCCCGCCAGCAGCGCCGCCGCCGGCATGGCCGGCATGATGTAGCGCACGTGCTTGAGGGACGGGACGCTCAGCCCTACAAGGATGATCAGCAGCCAGCCTCCCAGTTGTCTGATGAAAGCCACGTCGTCGTCGCGCCAGTCGTGCGACATCGACCGGACGTTGCTGGCGAGCACCAGCAGCGCCAGCGGGAACGCCAGGGCGTAGAAATAAAGCCCCGAGATGAAATAGAAATAGAACGGGGCGATATCCTCGGGCGACGGCCCGGAGAGGCGGCACGTGACCTGCGCGTTGAACACTTTCGCCATGTACTTCGCCCCGTACTCCAGCGTGGTGAGCTCCATCTGGGCGCCGAAGCAGGCGGCCAGCGTTAGCGCGCAGAGCGTCCCCAGGCCCGCCAGCAACCGGTAGTTGCCCGCCAGCAACTGGAAGACCACGATGACCGCGCTCGGCACCACCACTCCGATCGGGCCGCGGAAGCCGTAGCCCGCCACCAACAGCAAGGGCAAGGGGAGCAACGTCAGCCAGTCACGTGTTTTGGCGTGGCGCAGTTGCAGGTAGAAGCACAACGTGGTGATCGCCGTCAGGAACGGGTCGGGCGCCGGGGACCGCGACTGCATCACGAACTCGGTGGTCATGAGGCAGAGCAGCGCCGCCGCCAGCCCCAACTGCCGCGAGCGCGTCGCGCCGATCAGGTAGACCAGCGCCAGCGTGACGGACGACGCCAGCGCCGTCGGGAACACGGCGGCGAAGAGGCTTACCCCACCGAACAATTTCGCCGCCAAGCACATCAGCGCCACGTGCGGGGAGAGGTAGTCCGGGTATGGCTCGCCGAAGAGCGTGGGGTACAAGCCCACCCCGTTCTGGAGCATCTCGTTGATGAAGCACCCGTACCTGGCGTTGATCCGGATGAACTCCCGCCCTTCGTGGCCGACCATGAACAGCAGCAGGCCGATGGCGAACAACAACAGCGCCACCTTGGCGTCGGACAGGCGTTTTAGCGTTTCAATTTTCAAGTTTTTCCCCGTGTGGAGGGTTGCTTCGTTGGGGGGTAATATAGCCCTGCCGGGCGTCGGCACAAGCCGACGGAGCGCCCTTGTTCCGGGGAATTTGCTTGAATTCCACCGAAAACGGTTCTATTGTTGCTTGGACGTTCGGGGGATATTGAAACTCATCTACAGGAGGACTGGCTATGGCTGGCAATTTCACGCGTGTGGCGATTGTGACTGGGGCGACCTCGGGTATTGGCGAGGCCACGGCGAGACGTTTCGTCGCCTCAGGTTTCGGCGTGGTCGGCACCGGGCGCAACGCCGCCAAGCTGGACGCCCTGGAGAAAGAGCTTGGCCAGGCGTTCCGCGGGGTCGCCGGGGACGCCGCCGACAGCATCGTGCTGGAGCGGCTCTTCGTCGTCGCCGAGGAGCGTTTCGGCAAATCCGCCGACATTGTGGTCGCCAACGCCGGCAGGGGGTTGGGCGGCTCGGTGAAGGACGCCGACTTGGCGCAGTTCGAGGAGTTGCTCAAGACCAACGTGGTCGGGGCCCTCGCCCTCTTGCAGAAGGCGGCGCGACGGATGGTGCCCGCGCAGCAAAGCGTTTTCCCGAAGGCGGCGGCGGATATCGTCATCATCGGTTCGGTGGTGGGGCGCAACGTGTCGCCGTTCAGCGCGGTCTACGGGGCGAGCAAGTTCGCGGTGAACTCGTTGGCCGAGGCTTTGCGCCGCGAGATCGGCCCGACGGGCGTCCGCGTCTCGCTGGTCGAGCCGGGGATATTGGTCAGCGGCTTCCAGGCCGGGGCGGGCTACAGCTCCGAGACGGTCGACAACTTCCACAAGAAGTTCGGCCCGCTGCTGATCGGCGACGACGTGGCGAACGCCATCCATTTCATCGTCACCCAGCCGCCCCATGTGCATATCAGCGACATCGTCGTCCGCCCGACGCGGCAAGACTATCCATAAATTCTGCCAAGTGGGTGGGATATGGCTGCGGTGGTAACGGATCAGGGATTGGGACGCAAGTGGCCCGAATGGCACTCGTCCCTCGCGAAATATCGGGACGCCAACGACGGCAAGGCCGTCTGGCAGTTGGCGCACACGGTTATCCCTTACCTCTGCCTGTGGTGGCTGATGGCATGGACGGTCCAGCGCGGCTACCCGTACGCGTTGACGTTGGCTCTGGCGGCGGTCGCGGCGGCGTTTTTAGTTCGGGTGTTCATCCTGTTCCATGATTGCGTGCATGGCTCGTTCTTCCGCGGCAAAGGGGCGAACACGTTCTTCGGCTATCTCCTCGGGGTGATGGTGTTCACGCCGTTCGAGGACTGGCGCTTCAGCCATCTCCGGCACCACGCCACCTACGCCGACCTCGACGCCCGCGGCTTCGGCGATATCTGGACTATGACGCTGGCGGAGTATGAAGCCGCGCCGAAAGCGGAACGACTATGCTATTGGCTTTACCGCAGTCCGCTGGTGCTGATTGGCCTGGGGGCGCTGTTCAACTTCCTGCTCCGCTTCCGGCTTCCCGCCCGAACATCGACGCGCAAGGAGTTCATGAGCGTTGTCTTCACGAATTTGCTCCTTGCCGGAGTGGCGCTACTTGCCGCCTGGTTCATGGGTTGGCGGACGTACCTGCTCATCCAGTTGCCGGTGATCTGGATCGCCGGGGCGGCGGGTGTCTGGCTCTTCTATGTGCAACACCAGTTCGAGGGGGTGTATTGGGCGCGTAAACGGGACTGGGACGCGTTGCGCTCCGCCATGGAAGGCAGTTCCTGCTATCAGCTGCCAGGGATGCTGCGATGGTTTTCCGGCAACATCGGTTACCACCACGTCCATCACTTGGGGGCCAGGATACCCAATTACCGGCTCAAGGACTGCTACGACGCCGTCCCGGCGCTGCGGGCCAAGCCGCCCCTGACGCTTTGGCGGAGCCTTTCGGCCATCCGGCTGAAGGTGTGGGACGAGGAAAGGAAGAAACTGGTGAGGTTTCCGTAGCCCCATGGCGCCGCCGGGGTTGTTTCCTGGCCGAAGGCGCGTTATATAAATAGGTAGCTAAAGTTGTTTTTCAACAAACACAGCGGGGGCAATACGATGAAAACTCAAGCGGGTTTGTGGATTGACCACAAAAAAGCGGTTGTCGTGACGGTCACGGACAAAGGTGAGGATACCAAGCAAGTGACCTCCGGCGTCGAGACGCAGCTCCGCCGCTCGAGCGACTCGCCGCTCAAGGGCTCCTTCGAGGCGCAACAGGTACCAGCGGACGACAGCCGCCAAAATGTGCTCACGGGGCAGCTCAACGGCTTCTATGACGAGGTGATCGCGAGCGTCCGCGAGGTAGAGGCCATCTTTATCTTCGGGCCCGGCGAGGCGAAGGACGAGCTGAAGAAGCGTTTGGACAAGATCAAATTGGGCGGGCGCGTGGTGGCGGTCGAGGCGGCCGACAAGATGAGCGACCGCCAGGTGGCGGCGAAAGTCCGCGAGCGCTTCCCACAATGACGTTTGGTGATGGGTGAACCGCTTCGCCGCTCAGTCCGGCTGGTTGAAGGCGTTGATGAACTTGTCCCTGGCCAGCAGCGCGGCGCCGAGGGCCGAGCCGTTCTCAGCTAGGTCGGAGATCTTGAGCGTCAGGTTTTTCACCGCCGCCGGGAAACAGGAGAACGACAAGACCCGCCGCACCGTGTCCAGCAGCAACTCGCCCAACCCGGTGAGCTCGCCGCTGAAGATCACCGTGGACGGGTTGAGCAGCGCCACCACCGTGGATAGCCCCATGCCGATGTTTTCGCAGATGTCGTTGGCCAGGCTCATGGCCGCCTTGTCCCGTTCCCGCACCCGCTGGACAAGCCCAGGAGTGGAGAAGTCCTCGATGCGTAGCTTGGTCTGGACGTCGTTGGCGTTCAGCTCCTGGATTTTTCTGCGGATGCCCGCCTCGCCCGCCAATGCCTCCAGACAGCCGCGGTTGCCGCATTGGCAAAGCGGGCCGTTGGGTTGGATGATCACATGTCCAACTTCCATGCCGCAGTTGGTGTCGCCCACGAAAACCCGCCCCTGCTTGACGAAACCGCTGCCGATGCCGGTGGCCAGCTCCATGTGGTAGAGGCTTTTGGGTTGGTCGGGGTAGAGGTTCAGATATTCCATGAACGCCCGTGCCGCCGCCGCCGGATAAACTAGCGCCGGGACGGCGAACAGCTCCTCCAGCCACCCTTTGTTGTCCAGGTCGCGCCAGCCGTCGATGTTCACCGCCTTGATCGAGAAGCCCCGCTCGATGTCCACCAGCCCGGGGTCGGCGAAGCCCAGCCCCTTGACGGTTTCCCAGTCTTTGCCCAGTTTTTTGCGGAAGCCTTCCACCAACTCCGCCGCCTCGCGTCGGCTTTGGACGGCGTTCTTGTTCGGCGGGGAGACGGTTCCCGCGCTGGCGATGACGTTGCCAGCAAGGTCGACGACCACGCCGATGGTGTGGCGGATCTGCAAGTCCACGCCGACAAAGTAGCCGAGTTTGCTGTTCAGCCGGATCGGCGACGCCCGTCGTCCGGTGCGTTTGTTGCCGCGGTCGGGCTCCACGGCCACCCCGGCCGCCTTGAGCTCGTCGATGATGTCGAACAGGGTGGCCGGGCGCGTCCCCAACATCAAGGTGAGCTCGGGGCGGGTTAGTTCCCGCCGTTTCACCAGCAGGTTGACGATGGTGTCTTTGATCTCGTTCCGGTTGGTCATGGCTTTTCCTGGGCTGTAGTACCGTGGCGTCTCATAAAAATGCCCCGCCTTGGCGTTTTTGCAAGTTATGAAGTGAAGGCGGTTGATAAAAAACGTTTCTCCGCGCGCCCATGTCGGCGCGCTGAGAGCCGTGAACCTGTCCGGGAGGGTGTCAGTGGTGGCCGCGGAAGGCGTTGGGGGACTGGCCGGTGACTTTTTTGAAGACCTTCGAGAAATGGAACTCGTCCTCGAAACCGACCCGCCCGGCCGTCTCTTTGACGCCCAGCCCCTCCTCGCGCAGACAGCTGCACGCCAGGTAGACCCGGCATCGGTGGACGTACTGGGTCGGCGACACCCCCAGCTCCCGCTTGAACACGGCGTTGACGTGCTCGGGCGTGATCTTGAACTCCCTCGCGAGGTCGCGACGCGACAGCTTCCGGGTGAGGTTCCCGTCAAGATGGGCCTTCATCGCCTTGAACAGCGGCGACGGTCTAGGGACATGGCCGCCCTCCCAGTACTCCGCGAGGCGCAGCCAGAGCTCGGCGGCGATCTTCTCCAGGATACAGGAGCGGTGCTTGCCGACCCCGGAAAAGGTCTCGGCGGCGCGGGCGAACAACTCATGGACGGCGAAGTCGCCGCCCACGTCCGTCAACAATGGCGGCGGTTCCAGACGGTAGCAGCCCTCAATCCAGCGGCATCCCTTGACTGGTTCCAGGTGCATGCAGCTAATGGTGTGCGTCCCTGGCTCTTCGCCGATCTTGAAGATGTGGTCGGTCTCGGGGGGGATGCTCAGCACTTGCCCCGCCTCCACGACGCTTTCCCGCCAGCCGTCCGACTCCTCGGAGTAACGGCAACGCCCGGACACCGCCAGGATCAGCTCGAAATCCGGTATCCGCCGCGGCCCCCAGACCGTCCCGGGCGTGGGACTGAAATAGTTGGCGATGTTCACATCCGGCCGGACATCCTCAGCCGTACAGGTTGTTGTATCCGAGTCCATGCCGGTGAATATACAGGCGGGGGCCGCGTTCCGCCAGTCGCCGAAGCCGTCATGCGGGGACGGAGTCCCCTCTGAACCTCCCTGGCGTCATGCCCGCATGGGCTTTGAATACCCGGATGAAATGGGTGGCTGTCTTGAAACCGCACAGCGAGGCGATTTCATCCACCGTCAGGGCACTGTCCCGCAGCAAGGGCGTGGCTCGTTCGATTCTTATCGCCTTCAGCGCCTGGTTGAACTCGCGGGACTCGAAACGCTGGAATAGCTTGGACAGATGCGACGCTGTCACGCCAGCGGCGCGGGCGACCTTGTCTCGGTCAAGCTCTTGGTGCAGGTGCTCGCGCATGAATTCCAACGCCGCATGGTAGGTGCCGAACGCCTTGCCTTTTTTTGCCGAGCTATCCCGTTCCAACTCGATCAACGCCAGCCGGACAAGAGCTTCGGTGAGTTTTATCCGCGCCCTGTCGAACTCCCCGTCAAGTGGCAGCGAGCAGAAACCCTGTAGGGCGCGCTGCCCCCATGTCGGCAACGGATTGGCCGTGTGGTACCATTGCGACTCGAAGTTATCCACGAGCAGATAGCGGATAAAACCTTCCCGGATGATGATTTGCGCCCCCCGATATGGACTGTCGCCTTTGCCTGCCAGATACCCGCCGGGCAAGGTGACGAGCAGACTGTCAAGCGGCAGGACCGCTTCCTTCAACCCGCTGTTGTAATATTCGAAGCGATATTCTCCGGAAAGACACATGACGATCCTGAACCAGGACTGCGTGCCTGGAAACAAAAATTTTTCGCCACTCGACGGCATCGTTGAGACAACGACATTGCCGATGTCCCGCCCGGACATTTCCCGTAACGCCTCGACAAGCGACTTCTTGTCGGATATTTCCCGTAAAACACTCAAAATGACACACCTGGATGATTAATGACATATACAGCCTATTTACAAAACTTCAAACCTCGTTTATTATAAAATATGCCAACAAAGACGGAGCGTAGCCATAAATGAAAACCGAGAATACGGAAAGACCGAGCTTCACCCTTGTCGAACTCCTCGTCACGATCGCCATAATCGCAATCTTAGCGAGCCTGCTGTTTCCGGCCTTAAATAAAAGCAAAGCTATGGCTAACGAGGTGTTATGCTTGAATAGCCTGCGGCAGTCTGGCTTGATAGTCCAATCGTATGCGAATGACACGTCCTTCTACCCGCAAATGACAGACTCGTGGGTATGGCGATTGACGGAATGCGGATATATCCGCAATAGAGCTGGGTCAACGACATACCCAACCAAGGAGATGTTCCCAGTCCTGCGGTGCCCGACGCTAAAAGAAAACGTCGATCATTTTGTGCTGGTTCACCGGGAATCGGAAAAAGTGGCATCCGATTTAACTTGGTAACTGGCGGGGGCGCTGCCCCCAAACCCCCGGGGTTTTTAAGGCATGAAGGGCATCCCGACAGCGGATGGAGAAGCC
>Ga0209467_1000160_pt1 | contig 122805 bp, 127 predicted proteins | sample Higcelwee11metaG_FD_187175 | JGI IMG/M metagenome (GOLD analysis project Ga0209467, IMG submission 187175) | Freshwater pond sediment microbial communities from the University of Edinburgh, under environmental carbon perturbations - High... | ecosystem: Environmental > Aquatic > Freshwater >...
AAAAACCCATGTGGAGATTTCCGACACAGGCAAGGCAAAGGCCAAGGGCGGCAAGGTGCGCAGGTTTATCACAAACGACAATGCGGTGTGCATCGCAAAGAACCGCTGGGGCTTGCAGGATGAAATAGACGCCAAGTTTGAGGTGTTGGCTCCGTATTTCAACGAAGAAAAAACGCCGCAACCCGTGGCGACGGTCAAGGCGGAAACCCCCAAGCCCGCAGAAAAGCCCGCGGTCGGAAAAGCGGCCACGGAAGAAAAAACCAAAGAAGCCGCCGACACGCGCACGCCGCAGGAAAAGCTCTCAGACATGCTTGCCGCAACGAAATATTCGGAACTGGAGCTGCTCACATACCTCTATGGCAAGAACGCAAAGGCCACGGCCTACATTGAGGCCGGCACGGCGTTTAAGGACATCCCCGCAGGGCTCATAGAAAAAATGACGGAGCCCGCAAACTGGGATAAAATAGAAGCCTCTCTCGAATCAAACCGCAACAAATAACCTAACACAGAAAGCATTACAATTATGGCAAATAATAAAGAAGATAAGACATACAACTGGGATGACGTTGTCGCCCTTGAAGAAAATCAATATAACCTCATGCCCGCCGGTACGGTGGTGGACTTTACCGTTGAAGCTATCGAAAAGAAGCGCAACGCGAAGCTGAACTGCCCGTCAATGGACATCAAGATGAAGTGCGTGAGCGTTGAGTGCGGTTCAACGACCGTTTTTGAAAGCATCAGTTTACACAGCAAGGCGCAGTATTTTATTAACGCCTTTTTTACGGCGATTGGTTTTGCGCCCGGTTGCAATAAGTCAATAGGGCAGATGGCACAGGAAGCCATAGGCCGCACAGGCAAAGCAAAGCTGAAAGTCGACAGTTGGGAAAAGGCCAATCGCGAAGGTAAAGTGGAAACCTATCAGGCAAACAAAATCGACCGCTACCTTAAGCGCGATGAGGGCATGAAGGCCGCCGAAGCTACGGGCGGAGCGGATGACTCAATCTTCTAAAAAAGGAAAAAATATGAGACACATAATATTTGACATAGAAACTGCGGGCTTGCGCGATGAAGCGCTCGCCCTTGCCGAACCTTTCAAGCCTTTTGAACCCTTGCCGCCTTTTGACCCCAAGGCGGTAAAGGTGGGCAACCTTAAAGACCCCGATAAAATCGCGGCAAAAATACAAGCAGAGGAAGACTCTTACCCCGCCCGTTGCAAAGAGCATGAGGCGGCCTATGAAATCGGCAAGATGGAATATGAAGCCAAAATCATCAGCCGTGCCGCCTTGAATGCCCTTAGCGGGCGCGTGGTTGCCATAGGTGTTATGGAAGACGGCAAAGCGAAAATACTTGAAGCCAAGACCGAAGCCGAGCTTTTACAGGCATTCTGGGCGTATTTCGGCACTACCGACAAAAAGTTTGTAGGGTGGAATATCAACGGCTTTGACGTGCCGTTTTTGGTGCGCCGCTCATGGGCGCTCGGCGTAATCGTGCCCAATGTGTTTAACGGGCGCTATTTGTCTACGCGCTTCATAGACCTTATGGAGGTGTTCGGGTGCGGAGAATACGGCTACCGCGTGAGCCTCGACAACGCCGCAAAGTTCCTCGGCGTGCCTGGCAAGTTTGAGGGCAACGTGGAGGGCGCAAGCTTTGCCGAGCATTTTGAGGGCGCAGACCCGATTATGCGCAAGCAAGCGGAGGAGTATCTGCTTTGCGATCTGCGCGCCACTTGGGCTATTGCCGAGAGGCTTTTGAACATGCCGACACCCGCGCAACCCACAAAAGAAGAAGGCGCGGAGTTTTGCTAAACAAAAACGCAGGGCGGCGGGCACCTCGACCCCTGCAAAACAATTAAAACCTATAGAAAACAATATGTCAGACACAGAACATAATACAAACCCAGACCTTGACCGTCCGCACTTCGTATTGGAAGACCCTATAAAATATGACCCATACGCTTTACCGCGCCCGAGAGTAGTCAATACAAAAGGCGCGTTTGGACGCCCCTACAAGGGCGCGAAAATCAGGAGGGCGAAATGAGCGAGGAATTAAAACCGTGCCCATGCGGGAAGTCTAATATCCATCTTGGCGGCGTAGAAGTAGAGGGGCAGTTTTATTACATAGTTCGTTGCCGTGCTTGCGGCCGTGCCGTCTTATCAGAGGCCTCTCTTATAGACGCAATAACAAAATGGGATGAAGGTCTTAACCGCATAGCGGAGCTTGAGGCGAAGCTTGCGGACGCAACGAAAGATACAAATCGCCTCGATTTTTTAATCGCATTAAGCGGAGAAGAAGGCGATTCGGAATGGTGGCAAGTCTCGCTCGGTTGGAACAACTACCAAGATTTTGCTTACGTTCGGAACACCTCTGGCGAAATTATCGGAGAGGCAGACGGTAGTGATGACGAGAAAATTGGTTTAGAATTTAGCGGCGGAGAAGACGAGGAAAATGACGCCAAATACTATAACCGTCTATATCGTCTAGCCATTGACCGCTCTGCCTGCGGAGAAGGGGGCGCGAAGTGATTAACCCGCAATTTAACTTATCCTTGCATGACGAGATTGTCATAGACAATTTCGCGGGCGGGGGCGGCGCGTCAACGGGGATTGAGCGCGCACTTGGACGTTGCGTTGATGAGGCGTTGAACCATGACCCTAAGGCGCTTGCCATGCACCGCATGAACCATCCGCAGACTGTACACCATTGCGAAGATATACGCATGGCAGACCCTGTTAAAATTGCGGATGGCCGCCCCGTCGGGCTTGTTTGGTTTTCGCCTGATTGCAAGCACTTTTCAAAAGCCAAGGGCGGCAAACCGCGCGATAAGAACATACGCGGCCTTGCATGGGTTGTCATCAGGTGGGTCAACAAAGTTGCCCCCCGTATATTAATTTTGGAAAACGTCGAAGAGTTCCAGACTTGGGGACCTTTAGAAAAAGACGGCAATCTTAAAAAGGCCTTAAGCGGTTGGTTTTTTAAATGTTTTGTGGGCGCGCTGCGCAGACGCGGCTATGCCGTTGAATATAGAGAGCTACGCGCTTGCGACTATGGCGCGCCGACAATCCGCAAACGCTTCTTTTTAATTGCACGCCGAGATGGGCGGCCTATCACGTGGCCTTTGCCTACACATGGCGAAGGGCGCGTATGTTCTTATCGCGCGGTCGCAGAATGTTTGGATTTTACCTTACCTGCACCGTCGATATTTTTAAACCGCGAAGAAGGGCGCGCCGTAAGCGCCAAGAGGCCGCTTGCGCCCGCAACCATGCAGCGCGTGGCTAAAGGTATTGAAAAGTTTGTGCTTAAAGATGGTGCGCCTTTTATCGTATGCCTTACCCATCAAGGCGGCGCTAGAGTTGAGAGCGTAGACATACCTGCAAAAACAATTACTGCCGCGCACCGTGGCGAAAAAGCCTTTGTGCAACCGCGCTTTGCGTGTCTTACACGCTACAATGTCGGCGCGGTAGGTTGCGACGTTAAGCAGCCTATCAACACAATTTCCGCGCGTGCCGGCAAAGGCCGCACAGGGGGGAACGGGTTTGGGCTTGTTGAATGCAAAGCCGCTTTTACCTCTTACGGACAGCATGGCGGGCATAACCGCCCCGCCGCCGAACCCTGTCATACTATTTGCGCAAACCGCAAAGACACAAATCAGGCGGTTGAATGCAAACTTGCAGCCCCTAGCATTGTAAAGCTGCGCGGCACAAATATAGGACAAAGCTCAAAGACCCCATTGCATACCATAACCGCAAGCGGGGCACATCACGGAGTTATTGCGTGTTATGTCGCTCAACAAAACTTGGGAGCAGTCGGCAGGAAGGGTGGAGCACCGTTAAGCACTTTAACGCAATCGGGCAGTCAACAACAGTTAATCTCTTGCGCCTTAGTGCCGTATTATGGCAGCGAGACGGACGGACAGAGTATAAAGAGCCCGTGCCGCACAGTTACAACAAAAGACCGCTTTGCGTGTGCGCAAACAGTTTTTGAGGTAGAGCCGCTTACGCCCGAAATTGCCGTAAAGGCGCGCGCGGTTGCGGCATGGCTGCGCGGATATGGCGTAAAGATTGACGGGGAGTTTGCCCAGGTTGGCGAGCTTGTAATTTACGATGTGGGGTTGCGTATGCTCACGCCCAGAGAGTGCTATTTGGCGCAAGGCTTCCCGTCTGACTATATAATAGACAGGGGCATTACCTGCGACGAACCGCACCAAGTAATTGCCCTGAACCGTGCCGAACAAATGAGAATGTGCGGGAATTCCGTCTGCCCGCCGCTCTCTCAAGCCCTTGTAAGGGCAAACTTTGTTGAAGTGAATGAAGAAAGGAAAGCGATATGACACTAAATTTTACAGTCTTTGTTGATAAAGTTCTCGACGGGACAAAGCGCCAAACAATACGCAAGTTACGCAAAGGGAAAAGGCAAATTAGGCAGGGAGACAAGCTCACATTGTATACGGGGCAAAGAACGCCCGGATGTATGCTGTTGAGAGAAACCGTCTGCACGGGCGTCTCGGAAATCGCGATCTGGGGCGATGGAGAGGACTATCGCGTATTTGTAGACGGGAAACAGTTATTTGCCGCCGAGGTTGAGGCTTTGGCAAAAGCCGATGGTTTTTCAAACGCCTGCAATTTCTTGACATTCTTCAACGAAAAATACGGGCGGCCATTTACCGGCGTAATAATAAAGTGGAAAGATTAAATATGACCGCATCTCAACTGTTCCCGACTGTTTTAATCGTTTTAGACGTGTGCGCGGGGTTGGTCTATCTGGTGGCGGATAAAGACCTCCGCCTTTGCCTCTACTGGCTCGCCGCCGCCGCCCTCACTTTTGCAGTAACATTTAAAGACTTGAAGATATGGAAGCTATGAATGAAATTAGTTTTACAATAGATATGCTGCCGCCCACGGCAACAGCGCAACAAAAGGGCGCGTTTATTTGTGGCGGCAAGATTCGTTTTTTTAAAAAGAAGAAAGTTAAGGATGCCGAAGATACACTTACGGCTCTCTTTTACAAACATAAGCCATGCGCGCCTATGCAGGGGGGCTTGAAGCTATCGGTAAAGTGGTTTTACCCATACCGTAAGAGCGAAAAAAAGAGCATTACAAAGACGGGGTCTATCGTTCCGCACATTACGCGCCCCGACTTAGACAACCTTGAAAAAAGTCTGATTGACGTGCTTACGCGCTTACAGTTTTGGCAGGATGACAGCCAAGTTTGCGTAAAAGAAACCTCAAAATTTTGGGCTCCGACGGGTAAAATTTCTATTAAAATAGAAAGAGTTGACGTGTAAAAGACATGAAACTTAGACCCTATCAAGAGCAATCGGTAGACGCGATTTTTGCCGCGTGGAAGGAGTTTAAACGCACTTTGCTGGTGTTGCCTACCGGCACGGGCAAGACCGTGGTATTCTCAAATGTTGCGGCGCAATGCGCGCAGCGGGAGCGCGTGTTGATACTGGCGCACAGGGATGAGCTTATACGACAAGCCGCCGACAAGTTGAACCGCGCTTGCGGCCTTGACTGTGCCATAGAAAAGGCCGAAGAAACAGCCCTGGGGAGCTATTTTAACATCACGTGCGGCAGCGTGCAAACCCTCATGCGACAAAGCCGCTTGGAACGTTTTGCGCGCGATTATTACGGCACAATAATAATAGACGAGGCACATCATGCTTTGAGCAGCTCTTATCAAAATATTTTAGACTACTGGAACGGCGCAAAGGTGCTTGGCGTTACTGCAACCCCCGACAGGGGAGACAAGAAGAACCTCGGCGCGGTATTTGAGAGCATAGCATTTGAATATTCAATGCGCGCGGCAATACAAGACGGCTACCTAAGCAAAATCGTCTGCGAGACCATACCGCTTAAAATCGACTTGGGGAACGTCCATGTAAAAGCGGGGGATTATGACGCCGGAGAGCTGGGCACGGCTTTGGAGCCATATTTGGAAAGCATAGCGGCAAAGATACCCCAAGACAGAAAGACGCTGATATTTTTGCCGCTGATAGCGACGTCTGAGCGCATGACGGAGTTGCTTAAAGCCCGCGGCCTACGCGCCGAGCATATCGACGGCAAAAGCGAAGACCGGCGCGAGATTTTAAAACGATTTGAACGCGGAGACATTGACGTGCTTTGCAACTCAATGCTTTTGACGGAGGGCTTTGATGAGCCGAGCATTGACTGCGTGGTGTGCCTACGCCCCACAAAGAGCAGGGCGCTTTACACTCAAATAATAGGGCGCGGAACAAGACCCCTTGCCGGCAAAGAGAATTTATTGGTTTTGGACTTCTTGTGGCACAGCGCAAAACATGACCTTTGCCATGCTGCGCACCTGATTGCGCCTAAGGCCGAGACAGCCGTCAAGATGCGCGAAATCTCAGAGCAAAAGGGTTGCGGCGCGCAAATGGAGCTGCTTGAGCTTGAGGAAAGCGCAAATAACGAAATACGAACTCAGCGTGAAAGCGCCCTTGCGGACAGGTTTAAAAACCTCTCCACCAAAAACGGCAGGCTGCTTGATCCGCTACAATACGCCCTGAGTGTGCATGACGACGATTTGCAGGATTATGAACCCGAGATGCCGTGGGAGCTTGCGCCGGCATCTGCCGCGCAAATAGCCCTGCTTGAGAAGAACGGCTTTGACGCAAGCACCATCCCTAACAAGGGCTATGCGTGCAAGATTTTAGACCGCATGACGCAAAGGCGAGAAGCGGGACTATGCACCCCCAAACAGATGAAAATTTTGCAGCCCTACGGCTACAAGGATGTGGGCAACTGGAGCTTTGACGCTGCGAGTGCCGCCATAGGCGCCATAGCCGCAAACGGGTGGAGAAGGCCTTATTATAAAACCGTAAGCTTTTAATTTATGACAAGCGAAAATTTAGATTTAATAAAAGAAATCCTCCCGCGCCTGTCGGCGAGCCGTGCAGACGCTTATGAAGATTGGCTTGCCGTCGGGATGGCGCTATTTCATGGCGGGGCCGATTGCGCGGTATGGGACGAATGGAGCCGCCAAAGCCCAAAATATAAAGCGGGGGCGTGTGAAGCGAAGTGGAAGACCTTTGCTTCCGCGGGCTCAACCCTCGGCATGGGGAGCCTTGTGGAATGGGCGAGGGCGGACGGCTTTGACCCATACGCGGGGCAAGCCTATGATTGGGGCGACGTGATTGTCCTTGCGGGCGACACCGCGCCCAAAATCGCCGCGATATTCGGCAACACGGATTTAATACGCTACTTAAAGGCGGTCTTTAAAGACGGCGAAAACGTCAACTATGTTGTCGACGCTTATGAGCGCGAAGGCAAATGGCTGCCCGCCTCAAAAGGCGTTACGCGCAACGTGGCGGAGCTTGTGGGCGACTTGCAAAAGTATGAGGACATAACCTACGCTTTGGGCGACTATAAAAAGGAGGCGGGCGCGTGGATACGCTTTAACCCCGTCAAGGACGGCGGCGGCTCAAAGAATGAAGATGTTTTAGATTTGCGCCATTGCTTGGTCGAATCTGACGGCATGGACATTGAAGCGCAACTCGCCACCATACGCCGCTTGCGTTTGCCCTGTGCGGCCATAGTCAACAGCGGCGGAAAGTCTGTTCACGCCATTGTCAAAATTGACGCGGGCGAAGATTTAAAGCTCTATAAAGAGCGTGTGGCGTATCTCTTCGGGGCATTGGAGCGCGAAAAGTTTATCGTAGACAAGGCTTGTAAAAACCCGAGCAGATTATCGCGGTTGCCCGGCGTAACGCGCGGAGGTCGCAAACAGTTTTTAATATCTACAAATGAAGGCTGCGCGTCTTGGGCGGACTGGGAGGCGGAAATCAAGGCAAACGATTTTGACTTTACGAAGCTTACCTTTGAAGACCTTATCAATACGCCGCCTGAGGACAAATCGGACAATTTATTGGGCGATCGCTTTTTGACGCGTGAGGGGTCTTGGCTTATCGTAGCGCAGTCCGGCGTGGGGAAAAGCGTGCTTGCAATGCAAATGGCGGTGCTCTTTGCGCTTGGCCGCGATTTGTGGGGCTTAAAGCCCGTCAAGCCGCTTAAAGTGGCAATCATCCAGGCTGAAAATAACAAGCTCGATTTGGTCGAACCCCTGCGCTCCATTTGTGAAAATTTAGAGCTCACAAAGGCCGACGAAAAGATATTACAGGGGAATTTCTCCGTGTATCCGAACAGCTCTGAATGCGGCAAAAACTTCGGGCGCTTGCTCGAGAGAGTCGCAAAAGATTTACACCCCGACATTGTTATCGTTGACCCGTTACTTTCTTATATAGGCGGAGACATTTCTAAGCAGGATGTGTGCTCGGCATTCTTACGCAATACCGTGCATCCCATCATACAGCGCTACCAAATGGGGCTTATCATCATGCACCATACGGGCAAGCCCAGGGGCAAGGATGAGGAGGCCTCCGGCAACGCCCTTAGCTATGCCGGCACAGGTTCAAGTGAGCTCACCAATTATGTGCGTGCGGCCTCGACCATTTTTCAAAACAAGGACAATGAAAAGGTCTATGATTTTACATATTCAAAGCGCGGAAAGCGCGCCGAATGTAACCCCACTATATACCTGAAGCAGGGCGAAAACGGCGCAATTTTTTGGGATAAGGCGGATAAGCCGGATGCCCCCATAGACGTCAAAAAGCGCCGTCCAAGTAAGTATGACGGGCAAGGATGGGAAAGCCTACCCCCATGTGATTATGACGCCCTTATCGCTCAGATAAAAGACATCTGCGGCGGGGCCTTAGGCGAAGATATTACTGATAAAAAAGCCGACAACATTCGTCGAGTTTTGCTTGATAACGGTAAGTTGATTTTAGACAGAGACACAAAAAAATATCAAGGAGCTCTATCATGGTAAGCGCAAAAACCTCCGGATGTTTAGACCAAAATTCTGGCATCCAAAATGAAAAAATGGCATCCAAACCCGCATGGTTAAGCGTTTGGATGTTTGGGTTTGCCTCAACCATGCGGGTTTGCGGGCATTTGGATGTTAAAATTGGTTTTGGATGCCAGCCCAAACATCCAAAAGTTTGGATGTCTAACGCTAACATCCAAAAATCGGGAAGACATCCAACCCTTTATTCATGCGGGTTTCTGACATCCAAAAATAAACATCCAAAACATCCTCACGCGTATGCGCGTATGCGTGCGCGTATTTACATGGATATTATATATCCCGTAGGGATATATATAATATCCAACGTAAATAGTTTGGATGTTAAGGTAAACATCCGGAGATTTCTTGGCTCTGGATGTTTGGTTAACGCTTCGCGCTACACCCTGCGGGTGCGCTCGCTACCAAACATCCACGCCAAAGTAAGAGGCTTAAGAATCGCCCTTAAACGCATTTCAATGCTCCAAGGGGTAGTTGGATATGCCCTAATGCATTTTAAACCCACAGAAGGCGAAATAAGCCATGTAGAAACGCGATTAGGGGGTGGGCCTAACGTCGGGTTTAAAGGAATCTATTTGAAGGTAATCGCGAAGCAGGTGCCGCGCAGGAGGCGTTTTTTGTTATGTGAGGCAAAAAAGTTTTTGTTTCACGCGAACACAAGAGCGGTTGAATAAAAAGTTGAGGAATTACAATGAAGAAAATGAAATCAAAAAAAGCTGCGGGGCCAGATAAAGTTAAAACTACGGCAAAGAAGCCCTCTATGCATGCCGTCATCTCTACCGCAAAAAACCAAACGGAACTTGCCGCGACCTTGGGATGTGAACGTATAACGATACGCAGATGGCGTGAAGAGCACAAGGATTTCCCCAAGCCGCGCGCAAACGGGCGGTGGGATATTGAAGCCGTCAAGAAGTGGGCCCTAGAAAACGGCAAGCTTATCGGTTCGGGAAGACAGGAACCCGCCGACCTTACTGCCGGCACCGATGAAGGCGAAACGTTTTCGGACTTGCGCAAGAAAGAGCTCAGAGTGTCGCTCGAACTGCGCGAACTTGAATTACGCAAGGTTAAGGCCGAGCTTGTTGAAATGTCGGAGGCGAAGCGCATCTGCCTTGAGATTTTATCCCCGCTTGGCCGCCGCATAAAGGACATGGCCGCGAACATCGCCCTTAAGGTCAACCCGCAAGACCCCACGCACGCCAAGGCCGAGCTTAAGGTATGGTCAAACGAAACCCTCAATCAAATTCAAGAGATATGCGAAAAGCTCAAAAAGTAGATTTCATCGACGCGCTTGCGGGCGTCTTTAAACCGCGTCCGGAGCAAAGCGTTGTCGATTGGGCGGAGGGGCAGTATTCACTCTCTACGATAGCCAGCGGCACGGCGGGGCGCTACTCGACATCCATCACGCCATATGTGCGCGAAATCATCAACCTGTTTTCGGACTTTGAAGTCGAGCGTGTGGTCAAATGCTTCGGGGCCCAGACGGCCAAGACGCAAAGCGACATGGCGGGGCTTGGGTGGTTCTTGGCGCATGAGCCCTCTCCGGCAATGTGGGTTATGCCCAATAAGCAGCTTGCCGCAGCTTTCAGTGAATCACGCTTGCAGCCGTTTTTGTTTTCATCGCCCGACATTCAGGAGCTAAAGCCGAAAAGCCGTTTCGCAATCAAAAAGACGGAGATGAATTTTGACTCCTGCATATTGACGCTTGTGGGTTCCAATTCCCCCGCGAATCTTTCAAGTCGCCCCGTGCGGCTGCTTATCCTTGACGAGGTTGACAAATTCAAGCAGCAGACATCTCGCGAAGCCAACGCGATTGCGCTTGCCATACAGCGCACCCGCACTTTTGCGGAGCCTAAAATTTTGATGAGCTCGACGCCCACAATTTGGGACGGTGAGATTTGGCAAGAATTTTTAAACGGCGATCAACGCCGTTGGTTTGTGCCGTGCCCGTTTTGCGGCGAGCATATTGTCTTAACGCTCAACCCCGATAAGAGCGCCTTTAAAAAGCGCGGCTATGAAGCCAAGCTTTGTTGGGACCCTGCCGCAAAGCGCCCAAACGGAGAATGGGATAAGGAAATGGTTGCGAAGACCGCTCATTTTGAATGCCCCCATTGCAAAGGCAAGATTACCGAGCGCTACAAAATGCAGATGAATAGGGGCGGACAATGGCGCCCAACAAATGCAGATTATTGCGACCCCAAAGTTCGCAGCTACCACCTGCCCACGTTTTACGCCCCTTGGAAGCAAGCAGGTTGGGGCGTCTTGGCCAATGAGTTTTTAAAGGCTAAGAAAAGTCTCGACGGTCTCAGAGACTATCTCAACTCCGTATGCGCAGAGCCTGACATGGGGCAGTATGAAGGCGGAAGCGCGGCACATAAAGAGCTTGTCATCGCCGAAGTTTCAGAAGCCGCGCCAAAGGGTTCTGCGCGTATCATGACTGTAGACGTCCAGAAAGACCACTTTTGGTTTGTGATTAGGGAATGGCAAGCGAGCGGCGCAAGTATCTTGTTGCGCTGGGGGCGCGCCGACAGCTACGAAGACCTGCGCGAGCAGGAGCAGAAATCCGACGTTAAGTTTGTGGGTTTAGACAGCGGCTTTGAGGCCGCTGAGGTTTATGCCGAATGCGCGCGTTACGGTTGGTTTGCATGCCGCGGCGATATTCGCGAAACATGGCCAAATAAAAAGCGCGTGCAGGTGCCCTACAACATCAGGGTGTTTGACCCTATGATAGGCACAAAAGAGCAGGGCAAAAAAAACATCGCTGAACTGCGGTGGAGCAATCCGCGCATAAAAGACACGCTGGCCCGTCTGCGCGATAGAGATACGGCACCCGTGCCGTGGGGTGTCGCAAAAGAATATGCGACGGATGAATATTTCAGGCATCTCGACGGCGAGTATAAGCGGCGCGTGGCCGACCCGAGGACGGGCAAAGTGTCTCAGCAATGGGTGTTGCGCAATTCGCGATGGCCAAACCACATCTTCGACTGCGAATGCATGAGTATAGCGGTTGCAATGTATTTAGGATTTTTAAAAGCGACAGAAACAACAAAGAGCAAGGATTCAAAATGAAATTCGGAGAAAAACTTTTAAGCGTAAGCGAGCTTGCGGCGGAAATAGGGCGCTGCCCGACTTATATTTATAAATTAAAAAAAATGGGCGCACCCGTATTTGGTGGGTCTGGATATGTGAGCGAAATTATTGAGTTCATTCGACAGACCGACGCGCGGCCTTTTTCAAAAACTTCAAAAAACTTCAAAAAATTAGAAAAAACTAGAAAAAACTCCAATGCGGGAAAATAAAAAATCGCTTATGATGGGGCTCACATGGGGAACCTGTCATCGAAATACAAAAGAATCTTCCTGCGCAACATTGCTTGGAGCGCAGAAGATAATGCCGTATCCCTGTCTTTGGCGCTTAAGCAAGCCGCGCAAAGCCGCTTAAAGTCATCGTCAAGCGGCCTTTATTTGACGGGCACAAGCGCAAATGGCGCAAGCGTAAATTATTCCATCCCGCCGAGCGGCGATGCAACCCCCACGTCCATTGCCGAGCTTTGCGGAGAATTGATTGACCTGTTTGAAGCGGTCAAGGCCGCGCATTCAGATGCTGATGACGAAACGCTTTTGCGCTACATGCTTAATCGCATCGTAAGCGTAAAATCGTATTGTTCCAACTTTGGAGGGCTTGTAAGATGACGCTCTTCGGCAATTTCTTCAAGCGCGTCAAGGCGTCTTATCAGGCGGTTAAAGAGGGCGTCTCTCGCTCAATAATTGCGAACCCCGTTCAAAATTCAACGCGCGACAACACCGCATGGACGCGTAAAAAACTCATTTCAAAGAGCAGATATTTTTATGAAAACTCGCCGATCTATACACTGATAATTGAGCGCCTTGTGGCCTTCACAATAGGCTCGGGGCTTAGTGTAAGCCCCAAGACGGATGACGATGAATTTAATAAAGCCGCCGCCGCAGTTTGGGCGGATTGGTGTAAAGACCCCGACATTACAAGCGAACTTGATTTTACGGCCTTGCAGGGCATTATCTGCCGCTCGATATTCATAGACGGCGATTGCCTGACCGTAAAGGTTTTGGACGGCGGTGCCCCCAGGCTGCAATGTTTTGAGTCTCATGCGGTCGCAAAAAATCTTGGGCTGTCATGGCTCAAGCCCGACGGCGTTGAGCTTGACCCGCTCGGCAGGGTCTTAGGCTACCACGTAATGCTTGATGAAACAAAACCCTACAGCACCGTCCTTGTCGATTTAAACGACTGCATACTTCACTCATTCCCCAAACGCCTCAACCAGTATCGCGGCGTTCCCGTGGCCTCATCGGCGCTCATCACAATGCATGATATTGATGACGTCATCGAATATGAAAAAATGTCCGTCAAAGAGCTATCGGCGCGTGCCCTTGCCGTTAAGCGCGTAGGCGGCGAAGACGATGAAAACCCCATCAACGCGCTTAAGGGAAACAGCGATGAAGGAATGACGGTTGAAGAAAGCAAAAAATATTACGAAGAGCTTTCAAAAGAGTGCGCAGCCGACCGTTCAAAAATAATGGTTTTGAATACAAGCGATGACCTTGTGGAGCTTCAAAATAACAGACCGAGCCCCGCATGGCAGGGCTTTATGCAGCTTCTGATTGAGAGCTGCTGCCACTCAACCGCCATAGCTCCGTCGGTAATTTTGGGCAACAAAGTGGGGGGTGCCGATACCCGCCGAGACCTTATGACAGCCGAGCGCGTAATCTCGAAATGGCAGAGCATGATAAGCCGCCAGTTTCAAGAAATTTACGAATTCGTAATCGGCTTTAATATTGCGAAGGGCGTCATCAAAAACGCCCCCGCAAATTGGCGCAAAACAAAATGGCAATTCCCGCCCAAGGCGAGCGTGGACGCTGGGCGTGACGGTAATAACGATCGCTCGGACGTGGAAGCGGGGCTTATGTCCCGCGAACAGCATTACGCAAGGCGCGGCCTTGATTGGCGTTCTGAGCTTGCGCAAATAGCCCGCGAAGAAAAAGAGATGCAGGATTTGCGCCTCAAAATGGGTTTATCCCCAAAAGAAAAGGAAACGGTATGAAAGATTTTTTAAAGGCAAAGTTCAGCGCAGTCAAAGCCCTACAAGACTCAGCGGCTCCAGACAATATTGAATATCTACCGGCTGGCGAGCACGTAGCTTACTGCACATTGAACGACTTCCCCGTAGAGCTGAAAGTGGTCATCACAGAAGAGACCGCAAAGGTTTTACAGGGGAGCCTTGCCGAAGTTTTAGAGCTCTTTAACAAGGGCGAGATTTCGCGCCCCTTCGTGGATTTTGACCATCTCGGCGGACGCGCCGCAGCTTTTCCCGAGTCAATATATTGGGAAGACGGTGTAAGGCTCAAACTCTCTTGGACAAGGGCGGGCAAAGAGGCCGTAGAAAATAAGGAGTATTCGTATTTTTCGCCCGAATTTTTTGTGGACAAAGAAACTTTTGAAGTGAGGGGCGTTAATTGGCCGGGCGCGATAGGCGCGCTTTGCAACATCCCCGCGTTTCAAACAATCGAAAAAATAGCGGCAACGCTTAACCCGAAAGGAACAACCACCATGACCGAAGAAGAAAAAAAGAAAATGGAGGAACTTGAGACCTCTGTAAAAGACAAGGATGCGGAAATCGCGGCGCTCAAGGCTGCCGATGCCGAAAAGGACAAGGCGGCTTCCGACGCAAAAACCGCCGCAGAAACCGAAAAGCAAAAGGCGGAGGCCGCCCGCAAGGCAAGCATAGAGACGTCTGTCGATTTGCTCATCGCCGCCAAGCGCGTAAAGCCCGAGGGCAAAGACGCCCTTGTCAACGCCGCAATGGCCACCGCAGACGGCGGCAAGGCGCTGTTTGCCGCAATTCCCGACGCCGCCCCCGGGCGCGCCCCGATTCAGGCCAAGCAGACCGATGACGCCGACGCCAAGAAGGCGGACGGTATCGCGCGCGCGGCTGCGGGCTTCAACAAACAACTTAAAGCAAAGGAATAACCATGCCCAGAGAAGTAATCAACATGTTAGATGCCGCAAAGCTTGAGGGCAACGACATCTCGATTGGAATCATCGACGAGGCAATCAAGAATTGCCCCGAAATTCAGGAACTCCCGTTCCTTTCAATACCTGACACAAAGTTCAAGTATTTGCGCTTAAACAAATACCCGCACGGCGCGTTCAGGAATATCAACGAAGGCGTTGCGGCCTCAAAGTGGGACGGCGAACAGGCCGAGTGCGAATGCTTCCCCTATCAGTCGGACATCGAGGTTGACTCAATGCTTGTCAGCAAAGACAAATCCAACCTCGGCGACCTGCTGGCTATAAACGGCTCAACGCTGTTGCAGGGCGACTTCATCAACCTTGCCGAGCAAATATACTACGGCACAGACCCCAAGGGCTTCCGAGGGCTTACGCAGCTTTGCAAAAGCGGCATGAAAGTAAGCATGGGCGGCACCGGCAACACCAAGAGCTCCGTTTGGTTTGTCCACAGGGGCCCGCACGGCGTGGGTCTTCGCGGGGGCAAGGGCAGCTCGCTCACGCTTGACGAAGTGCGCTACACCAAAAAGTATGAAGACGATAAGTCGCATTGGGTATATTCTTGCGGCATGGAAGCTTGGCTCGGTCTTTATGTCGGCCACACGCTTTCTATCGGCTGCGTAAACAACGTAACGCCCACCACGGGCTTAACGCAAAAGAAGATGGCGGAACTACTCTCAAAGTTCCCCCGCGCGGGCAAGCCCGACGCCATATTTATGAATCCGCAGACCCATCAAATGTGGCTCGAAGAGCGCGCCAAGGTGGGTCAGTTGGTTGCGGGGGCTGCAACCGCGCAGTTTACCACCGCTTACGAAAACGCGAACGTGGACAACTTTATGGGCATACCCGTATTTACCACGGACGCAATCCGCAACGACGAATAAGGAAAGGTTTAAAAATGTTTAAAGGCAGAAAAGATTCAAACCTCATCGCAGAAGCGGCATTGCCCGCCGATGCAAATGCGGTATCAACCGCCGCGCTCGATTTGCAAAGCGCGCACCAGAACTTAGAGCTTGAGGTAGCCGCAGAGGCCACCACGGCTCTTGTCGCAACAAAAAAGATTGTCATAGCCGTGCAAGAAAGCGCGGATAATGACAGCTTTGCCGCCGCCCCTTGGGCACCCTCGCTCACGCTTACGGGCAAGACGGGCAACGGTTCTGACGCGCTTACCCAGCGCATAGGCATACCCACCACGGCGTTGCGCTACATCAAGCTTGTGGCCACGCCCGAAGCTTCCGGCGGCGACTGCTCCGCGTCAACATTAACCTTAGCTGCTGTGTTCTAGGCTATGTTTGTATGTGGGGAGGGGCGGTAGGCAAACCCCGCCGCCCCTCTCTTTAAAAAAATATGAGCTACACGGGCACAGATGCGCTTAAAAAGTTCAACGATACGTTGAATGAATATGCGTTGCAAAGCAAGAAGAACGCCGCCGAAATTGTTATACAAAAAGGCGAACAACTCATCTTGGGGATGTCCGGGTCTTTTGACGGCGCATATCAGCGCTTTGAGAGATTGGCGCCCAAGCGCGGCTCAATTTTTCAAGAGCGCATCGGGCTTATACGCCGAGAAGGTATATTTGTAAAAGGCCGTGCGGCAAGTGCCGCATCAAGCATTTTAAAGGGCAGCAAAAGCGGGCTTTTTAACATATCGGGCGGTGATGGAAGCGCGCTGCGCATTACCCCCATTTACATAGGAACAAAGGGCAAAAAGAAGGGCTTGCGCATTTACGGAAAGGCCAAGAACAAAGAGCTTGCCGGCGCAAGTCTTAAGAAAGATTTGGGCGGCATTGTTTTAAATTCTCAAGCCCTTAAAGCGGCTTATGAGCTTAAGTATCGCGAGGCTGCGCGGCGCTACTCGGCAGTCGCCTTTCTTGATAAGTTTTATAAAAAATTCTGTGGGATGTTGCGTCGCAAATACGGGGGCTCCGGCTCAAAGCGCAGATACACGCAGACGGGCAAAGAATATGTCAACTATGCAAATAAATCGGGCACATCTTTATCTCATGCAATAGCCAACTTTCAAGACGGAGGCGCGGAATTTCGGCTTAGGGTATTTACTTCAACCATGAAGAAGCCTGGAGCGCGCAGAATTTTAGACAGGGTTTTGAGCGACGTAACAAAAGACATGAGGCAATACATAAACCGCAAACAGGCGGAGGCCGCACAGAAAGCGGGGTTAAAGAAATGAATCATATCGAAGAAGGCTTCAATGCGCTGCTCGAAACGCAAGGCACATCTTGGGTTTGGGGCGGCTTTGAATTTAGGGCGATAGCCCAAAGCGGGCAATTTGCCACGGTAAATTTTGCGGACGGAGACCCAAACATTGTTATCTTGCGCGCCTTGCGCTCAGACCTGCCGCTTCTGCCTTCAAAAGGCGACACCATTTATAACGCATCGGGGCAGGGGCGGCTTGTTAAGCGCGCCCGCCACATAGATGAAACTTTTTTGGAGATAGAAATAAGTGAGTAAATTAAAAGACATTTTTACAGGCGTCAAAGAGGCTCTTACACCCCTAGGCATTCCGCTTGACTACGCCTTTACCGCCGATGTGGTGCGCGATATTCAGGAATATTTTGCGGCGGATGTCGGCGATGAATTTTTGGTTTTGCAGCTTGAGGGCGCAGGGGCGCGCCACGCCAATGCGTCTTTGCTTTTAAATAACGCGCTTGTTGCGGTTTATTACTGCTGCACAAGGTCGCGCACCCCAGAGCTTGCGCATTTAGACTCGATAGAGAGCGTTGCCGAAGCTCTGCACCACAAACGCATAGGCGGCCAAACCTTAAAGCTTTCTGAAGACGCAATCAAGCTTGAGTACAACGATGCCTTTTTGGCATGGCGCATAAATTTCACAATCTAACCAAGGAAAAACCATGAGCGAAAATATTATAATAGCAGGCCCCGCTTACGCAGTCCACCAATGGGGCACGGGCGCGGGGCAAACCGCAACCTTTTTATCGCGCGAAGACATCAGCGTTTCGATAGAAAAAGCAACCAAAGAACGCACCGCAAGCCACATCGGCAAGTTTGATGAAATCCTTTTAAGCGTTAAGGCCGTAATAAAATTTACGCCGCTTGAATGGGACAATATTTCAGCGCTCTTCCCGTGGCTCAATATGACGCGCGGCGCGCAGCTCTTTGGTGCCACAGACCGCTACACCAAGATATATTCGGCGGACGGCAAATGCTATACTTTTAAGCGCACCGCCGTCAGCAAGAGCGCGTCCATAAATGCGGGGGTTGAAAAAGACCTGCTCGGCGATGTCGAAATCACGGCGCTTCGCGCAAGCGGCGCAACGGACTACGATTCCGACAGTGCGCTTTACACGGTTGAAAGCGCAACCTACGCGCCGCCCGCGCTTCAGGATTCAAAGATATTTTCAATTCCCTACAATATCAAGTATGGCGATGTTTTGCTTGAGAGCGAAGAGGGCATAAGCATAGAGCCGAGCGTGCAGACCACCGAAGTTAAAAATGACAGGGTCGGCATTTGGGATATGATATTCGGCGGTGTTGAAATCGTCGCAAAGTTTAAGCCCGTCAACATAACGCAAGCGCAGTATGACGCCATAGCCATACCCACGGGCGGCGTTAAGCGCGGGCGCAGTCTTAAGTCCCAAGGCAAGACGCTTGAGATTTATGGAGGTGAAGTCGGAGACCCCAAATTCACACTCACTTCCGCCGTATGCGCGGGCAATCAGACGCTCACATTCTCGGCCACTGCGCAGAGATTCGGAGAATTGGAATTCCGCGCGCTTTCAAGCTCTGCAAGCACCCCCAAGCTTACAATAGGCACGGTGGAGGCCGCTCCGGAGGGCGAATAATCAATGCGTCTTAAGTGCGGACAGTTTTTAATTGCCGACGCTCCCGACTTTTTGGAGGTGGTTTTGCCTTCCTCTTTAGAGCTCGGGGCGGAGGCAATACGCCCCAAGGGCGCGAAGGATGACATAGTATTGTCTAGAGCAGGGGCGGGGTGCGAATTTTCCGTCCGCGTCGACAGGCTCTTTGCATCCCTTGAAGATGTGTCTGCATTCAAGTGTCAACATCGCGAAGCCCTCCTTGCCCTTGTGGCAAAAAACGGAGCGAGCTGGGATGTCGAGGCGCTAGATTATTACGGCCAAAGCTTTTTGGCAAAGGGCGCAAGCCCCCTCGGCTATGAAATTGATGAGGAAGTCGGGGTTTATTTAAGCATGACCTACAAATTTAAGTCCGCAACTTTTAGCAAAATTTAAAATGTCTACCTACAACGCAAGACTTTATTACAATGGGACGGCAAGCGGCAATATAGTCGTCGACTATGTGCGCATTGAGTCTGCGCCCAAGCAGATTTTGCACATTAACAATACCGCAGACGCCACGGTTAATTTCACGCTGCGCCACACAAACCACACCAACCTTGCGCTCTTTACCGTGGCTTACACAAGCCTGACGGAGTTTGTAAATTTACAAGACAAGCCCGTGATGCGCTTTGAGCTCTATCCCAACAAAAATAGGGTTGCGGGCGAGCTTGTATGGGCAAAAGACATTTATTTAAGCGACATCACGTTTAGCGCCGCAAACAACAAGAATATCGAAAAGTTTGCGGTCAACATTCCATCGGGGGCGGTGGCGGCTGACAATTATTTTGTGCAGGTAAAATATAGGCAGATCACCTCAAAAACCGTCGGCACCCCCACTTGGGACTTGACCGCCTCCCCTTTAAAAACGGGCGAACTTTTAGTGTCTGACTTTGAATATGTCTACGTTGATGAAGGCGCAAGCTCAACGCTTTATGAGGCCAAGTTGGTTTTCGATTCCTCCGGAACGAGAAATTGGCAGACGTCCCCCTCGGCAGGCGCTTATGCCGTTAATTCAGCGATACGTTTAAAAAACGGATACACGCCGCTTGACGTAGACGTGTCAAAGGGCGCACGCGTAAAATTTACGATGCGCTCAACAAGAGAGGCGTATTTCTATGCCTTTACGGGGAACAAGTATGCGTCTGAATTTATTTACATACACCGCACGGAAGATGATTCGACCACGGGCGGGGCGTTTCAATTTTTGATTTTTGAAACGCAAGGGCGCACCACGGATACCCACAAGTTTATAAAGGCCGTAGCCCCCGTAGATATAGCATATAAAGACGAAGACGAAAAAACAGGGCTGCTTGACAGCTTTACGATAGACTTACCTACTACTGTCCTCGAAGCGGGTAAGACATATTGGGTTCAGTTGCGCCTTGCCAATACGTCCAATATGCCCGTAGACAGATTTTCTAACGGCGTTTATGAGTATAAGTACGCCCGCGATATGGGCTACTTTACAACCTCGGTAACCGAAGTCATAGATGAGACCGAAGACGATGTCGAAGAGCCCGGAGAGGATACCTCCGTTCCTCTCTCCGATGTCTTGGGCGCGGTCAGCACGGTGCGCTTGGAATGCGACTCAAAGAAGCCGAGCATTTACGCCATAGATAAAAACACGCAAAGCGTTGCGGAGATTTTTAGGGGCGATGTTGCGGTGTTTGAATTGGGGCTCTTTATCAACGGCGCTCTTCCCGACGTCAACTTGCTAAGCAGGTTGAAGCTCATATTTAAAGCCGCCGATGGCGAACTTTACCCCGCCTCGGATGGCGAGCTCATAATGTCGCACGAAGCCTCAAAGCGCAAGACCGCAACAATTCAGCTCAACCAAACATTGACCCTTGAAGAGTGGGCGGCGGGTGCCTCGACCCATGCGAGCTTCCCGATTCTTACGGGGGCGCTCCCTGCGGGCGATGTTTGGCTTATTGTCAAGGGCGTTCTTAATAACGGCGTAGAGATAACTTTTATGAGCTCAAGGCTGCGCGTCATTGAAAGCGGAATCACAAACGCAATAAGCATACCGACCGCAAGCCCCTTTGGATCAATCATACAAATCGGTTCCGACTGGTATGCAAAAGACAAGGACACAGGGCTTTACCACATGCTTGAGCTACGCACCATAGGCGGGGTTCCGCGCTTCTATCCGCTGCAGGAGGGCATAAGCTTGTCATGAGCACGCTCGGCACATATTGGACAGAGGCGGTTTATAACCGCACGCGTCCGCACCTCTTAAGCGCGCGCACGGGGCGTCCCATTGAGCTTGTGGCGGGCAACAAGTACGCCTTAAGGGTTGCCTACTTTGATGAGCGCAGAAGCCTTGTGCCCGCGCAGTTCATAAAGAAGGCCTTTTTAAACGTCGGAGCGCTCGCGCTTGAAAGCGATATTACGCAAGACTTCAACTTTGGTAAGTGGGACGCCTTTGCGGATTCTCACGCAAGCTTTGAAGTTGATACGGAGGTTTTTGGTGCGGGGGTATTTTCTTTTGCGTTTTCTGCAAGCTTGCAGTTTGCGGGAGAGGCCGCGCCGCGCACATACGCCTTTTCCTCCGGCAACGTAAAAATTTCCGCTTTAAGCGGCTCTGTCATTCAGGCGCGCGGCGGCTCCGTTTATGCAGACAAACTCATGCTTAAAAGCGAAGAGGGCAGGTATCATCAAGTTTCAATTAAAGACATAAAAAACATTCCAACCCTTTATCCCAAGGAAACACCGCAATGAAAACCTTAACCGCAATTATCGTTGTATTTTGCGCGCTCAACACGCTTTGCGCAAAGCAATATTACCCGCTCATGGTTGACGAAGACGGCAAGTTGCCCAACGGCTCAAGCGTAGGCGGAGGCGCAGTCATTAAAGACGCGCAGCTTATAATCGACTTGAGCGACGCTGAAAAAATTTGGACAGATTTTGAAGTTAAGGTTATGAGCCGCACTCATCAAGTTTGCGTCTACTTTTTTTCAACACATAGGGCGGGGCTCGCCAGTTTCGCGGCCTCCCACCCAGGCATTACTGACAACAATGCCAAGGTATATTTTAACTATTCAAGCGGCAGCGAGGATGGGCGCAACATGAACGAATACCCGTATAAGACGGCGGGAGAGTCCATAACCTGCCTCGGCGTTTATTTTAATTCTTGGTTTGGGGAAAGCTCCCACATTCAGCTTTGCGGGATAATCTTTAAGCCCGACTTTACCCAAGCTTGGGTGCGCGCGGCATTTTTAGACCCCGACAACTATGTCATTGTCTGGCGCTCAAACCCCGTCGAAGCCGAGGTCGACTACTACGGCGGCAAAATTTGGAGACCCGTTCCTCTAACCCTTATCTACGAACAATAATGAAAATACTTACACTTATAGCTTTAACCCTGCTCGGCGGGTGCGTAGCTTGCCCCGCGCAAGGCCGTTATGAAACATCGCGCCGCGCGCTTGAACTTGAGCTTTCAGACGTTAAGCGCGTCAATTATGAACGCGCTGTCGTCATAGAAATTGTAGCCCCAGAGGCTACGCGCAAACCGCGCATAGAGCAATGCTTTGTGCTTACATCCCCGCGCATCAATGAAGTTTTATCCGCTATGGGCGATAGGCCAAGTCTAACGCGGGGCGAACGGGTTCAGCTGTTTTGGCAGGAGCTTTATTACGAACACCCCACCGTGCCGCTAGCCATAAGCAAAGTTTATGCGGCCACTTACTCTTACTTTCTTTTGAGGCAGACTGAAGACGCGGACATCGACACCGAGACCGTAAAAAAGAACTACCTCAAAATTAACTCACTTTTTAACCAATATCAAAAACCCAAAAAATAGGACATAAACATGTATAAAAAAATCATAGCTATCACCTTGGCGCTCTTTGCGGGGCTTTCCTGCTACGCAAAAACTGCCGCCGAAATCACGGCAGAAATCAAAGCCGTTTCAACCGCAAATCCGAGCGCCCCGCGCGAAGCTTTCACAGCGGTAATAGACGCTAACGCCGCCGACGTTAAGACCATACTTGACGCGCAAAAAAGCAACCCCGCATTTATTGCGCAAGCCCTGCCCAAGGCCGCAAAGCCCGCTATAACAGAAGCTCAGGCCGCAGCCTATGCCGCAACCCAAGCGATATTTCAGCGCGCCGCATTCTGCCGCCCCGACTTGCTTGAAGGGTGGAGCGACCTTGCGCTTATCGCCACGCTCAACGGCGAATATTGGAAGCGCAAGGAGATAGAAGACCCTACGGCATACTCAAGCTTCAAGAGCGGCGGCTTTAAAATCGACGGGCAAGAAGTTTCGGATAAACTTAAATTTTTGTCCGCGCAATACGCGAAGGATTCCGAATATCTTTGGAATTGCGCAATCGGCAATGTTCTTGCCGAGGCCGGCGGCGCATCCGCATTAGGCCTATATGTGGACTTTCTGAACAGCCAAGGCGAAACCCGCGAACCCGCCGCAATAAAGGACAAGCTCGCCACCTGCGAAATACTATTTGCGAAGTATTACCTAAGCGCGGTCGACACCAATACGCAGCTTCAAAAACTTCAAACCAAAATCGAAAGACTCTCGCAGCTTTACCTCAACCTTGCCGTAGAAAAGGGCAAATACAAGTAAGGATTACACTATGAAAATAATGGCATACATATTCACTGCGGCTTTTGCCGCGCTCATGTTGGCGGGGTGCAATACCACCACCATAACCGAGACCAGCTACGCCGCAGACGGCGTAACCGTTACATCTGTCAAGGAAACGAAGACATCCGAAAGCGCCATAGTTGTTTTGGCCAAAGAGGCAACCAAAACCAACCTTGCCATTAAACAGGGCGGGTGGTTTGCGAATGTCGGCGTCAACGCGTCCACAAACTCATACGGACTCAACGGCGGCTCAATAGACAATTCCGCAATCCTCACGCAGGACAGCCAATACGGTAACGGTTTTGTGGCGGCGCTCCCTGCCTCGTGGGAGGCTCAAAAGTATAGTATTGAAGTCACCAAGGACGGCATAATTGCCGAGGGCAACAACAATGAAACCACATCAAACAGCGGCAGTACTGCAACGTCTGCGACGGAGGAAAAATAACATGTCCGAGCCGGCAAACAATCAAACCGCCGTCAATGACGGCAAGAAGAAGATGGGCGCTTATCTCACGTCTAAGGGTGCAATCATTGGGGCGGGCATAGGCACCGTTCTTGTTGCGCTCGGTGGAGTTCTTGAAGAGAACACATCTTGGGTGGGTGCGATACTGGAAGTTATCAAGAGCTTCCTATTTTAACAACCTTAAGCCTCCGCGTCTTAGGGCGCGGGGGCAAAACAAACCGAAAGCATCACACATGATACGGACAACGGGCAACTCTTTATCCCTCTTTGCGGCGAGCATCGCAACCATCACAACTGAAGACCTTCGGCTGTGGTTTATCGCCTTGGCGGGCTTAGCCATTACGCTTTGGGGCAATTGGCATAAGCGTTACAAGGACAGCCTTGAGGCGCAAAGAGCGCGTCAAGAGCTTTGCAATCTTTGTCTGAAAAGCGGAGTAAAGCCGCGCACTTGCGCCGCAAAGGAAGAGCATCGCCCCGGGGGTTGCCCCCTCACAAATAAAAAACACGGAGAATAAAAAACATGGAAGAATCATTAGGGACACTACTCGGCTGGGAAATTGTAAAATTATCCGACGGCCGCGAAATACAGGTAAAACAGCTGCCCGTCCGCAAGTTTCCTGACTTGCTTCTTGCGCTCGATAACGAGCCGCAGATGGTGGAGCTTTGCACAGGGCTCAAGCCCGAAGAAATGGACGCGCTTCTGATAGAAGATTTTGAGCTGCTCTTTGCGAAAGGGGGAGAGTTGAACTTGCCCCCTTTTTCCAGATGGCTCAAACGGCGCAAGGAGGCCGCGCAGAAACTCCAGAGTCTATACGCAGAAAGCTCAGAGAGCGCGCAAACGGTGCAGACCCTTGGCGCGAATGGTGCGAGCACATAGCACTGCTATGCGTTATGAGCGGGCTTGATTGGGATACGCTTCTTGATTACAGCCCAGCGCGTCTCAAATACATCTCGGACGCAATAGGGGTAATGCGCACAGTCAACCGCATAGACGCTTTCAGGGCGCACGCCGCAACATTGGACAGTAAAATCGCGGAGGGATTGGCAAGGTGAACGGCAAATTAAAATCTGCGCCTTGGAGCGATAATGCGTCCGATATTCCAGTTTTTTTTATTTTTTGGAAATATATACTCCATTAAAAAAGCCCAAATAACAAAAGAAGGCCCCAAGAAAAACACAACGAAAAGGAATAGGCCTAATAAAACGAAAAAGACCTCTGAAAAAACATTCCATAATGTGCCTAGTATTTCCATTTCTGATTTAAGTTTTTAAACATAAATAAAAAAGTCAACGCAAAACGACCATGACAAATGACATATATGAAATACTGTTAAAAATAGAAGCCGATGTTGCAGATTTAAAAGAAGCCCAAGAAGAATTACATAATTTGCAGGAGGAGCTAGCCAACACTAGAGAGCAACTTGAGGCAGGCTTCAATCTTAATATAGGCGCTAAAATAAGCGACTTTGTCCTATCCTTTCCCGATAAAATGATGGGGACGATAAGGGCGTTCGGCGTCCAAGAGCAAGCCGTTGCAAAACTTAATGTAGCCTTACAGCGTTATAGCAATATTTCGGGGGACATGCTCCCCGCCTTGACGGAGTTTGCGTCAAGGATGCAAAAGATTACGATTTACGGCGATGAGCAGATAATATCCATGCAAGCCTTTGCCGCCTCAATGGGCGTCGGGGCCGGGCAGATGGAACACGTAATAACAAATGCAATAGGCCTCTCAAGCGCGCTTGGCATGGATGTTAATACTGCGGTCAAGGCAGCGTCTGCCGCATTTCAGGGGAACGTAAAAATGTTGACAGAATACATCCCCACGCTCCGCCAATGTAAAACGGAGGCCGAAAAGCTTGCGAGGGTTCAGGAGCTCGCCGCTAATGGCTTTAAGCAGGCTCGCGAAGAGGCGCGCGGCTCCCTTGGCAATCTGCAACAGCTTTCCAACGCATGGGGGGATGTTTCAGAAGTTCTCGGAGAGGGCTTTGCGCCCATAGTAAAAAGTGTTTCGGAGGCGTTAAGGGTTATGGCGGAATTTCTTTCCGAAAATAAAGAAATGACTATAATTTTAAGCCGCGCCCTCATAAGCCTTGCGATAGCATTTACCTTTCAGAAAATTGGCGGGCTCGAAAAAGTTTCTGCACTTTTTAAACTTGTGAAATTGTCAATGTCGGGGAGCGCCGCTGCCGCAACAGCTGCCGCTGCGTCAACCGAGGCGGTGGGCACCGCTGCGGCGGTTGCGACTCCCGTTGTAAGCGGTTTGGGGATTGCGCTTAAGAGCGCCTTTATAACATCGGGAATCGGACTTATTGTTTTAGGGCTGACTTACGCGTTTGAAGCATGGGCAAACAGCGCGCAGGCCGCAAAAGAAAAGCTTGATGAGCTTCAAGCAAGCGTTGACGGGCTTGCTCAATCCAACGCCGCACAAGCCGCCGCCGATATGCAACTTTTAGGGCAAACGGGCGCAACGTGGCAAGAAATTTACGCGATACAGATCGAAACAAGCGCAAGGATTACAGACGCATACAAACGCCTAAAGGAAGCCCAGGGGCAGGGGTTGAATGATTCTGCAATATTCAAGGAGATTAAGGCTTATGAAGAATTGCAGCGCATTTTGATGAAAAACTACGACAATTATCAAGCCCTTAAGCGGATTCGCGAAGAAGACAATACAAATTCAGCCAATCTGAAATTTGAGGAAGCCCGCAAAAAACACATACTTGAAAGCGGAAGCGCGGAAGAAAAACTTAGGGTAATAATGGGCGATTATTCAAAGCAGTTTGAAAAAGTTTCGCGTCTACAAAAAGAGTTTAATGAATCAAAGGGCGAGGTAAGACTTGAAGTTGCAAATGAGCTCGCTATCGAGGGCGAAAAACTCGATAAGTTGTCGGCGCAAAAAAAGACTCTTGCGGATTCTATAAAATCTCAGCGCGAAAAGACCGCAGAATCGGTAAGGAATTACAATATCGAGTTGGCTATCTTGCGCGCGCGTATCAGCGGGGATAAAGAGGGTATTAAGAGCGCGGAAAATCAAAAAAAGATTGCGCAATATGCGAAAGATTATCTTGAAACTTTCAAGACTGAAAAGATGACAAAAGAGCAGTTGCGCGCCCTTGAGGATACCGCCCTTAAAACAGCGCGAGATCGCGTGAAGCTTGAGGATGAAGCCTTGCGTATAGAAAAAGAGCGTGAGCAACTTAAGAACAGGGAGTCCACAATTGAGGATTACATCTACCGCTTAAAAATCGCACAGGCGAAGGCCGCCGGTAATATGCTGCTTGTGGAGCAGCTCGAAGCCGCCAAGCAGCAGGCGCAAGACCTGAAAAAACTCATTGAGGAAGGCTTTGACCCTAAGTATGCCGCCCAGATGATTAAAAGCGTCTCAGACGCCGAAAAACGTGCCTCAAAGACCGAGGATGGCGGCGGGGTAGGTAGCGCCCCCAAAGGGGGTTCAAGTCCATCCCAGAGGCGCAAGGGCGATAACAGCCCCCTATTTGCCGAGAAGCAATCGGCAATATCTTCAATGGGCGCAGACGCGGGGGCAACGCGCCGCCCGCGCGCAACGGTTTCAGCGCGCGCCCTTGAAATGTTCGGCGAAAAGGGCAAGCCCGCAAGCTTGAGTTGGGACGATGTCAAAAAGGGTAAGGGTGTTCCGCAACCGCCCTCGGCAAACAAGATAATGGGCTCAATTTCTGCGCAAGCGGCCAAGGCGGCAGAAATCAGCGGCGTAAAACCCGCTGATCCAAAGGCGCAGAAAAAACAAAACCTTGGGGGCGACAAGCCCGTCGCCGAGCGTTCCGTCGAAGAGCAAAAGAAAATTTTGGAAGAGAGCAGACGGCTTACGGAAGATTCAAAAAAACTTTTGGAGAGCATAGACAGAAACATTAAAGCTTTGGCAGAGGGTAAAAAAGATGGCAAATAAAACACTTACACAACCGTGCTATGATGACCTTTACAGGCGCAATTTTTACTTTAGCCAGTATGGCGATAGGACAAACTACTTTGTGGAGCTTGACTATTACATACACAGGGACGCCTTCATTACGCGCCTCGGGCAACAGCTGGACTTGAGGCAAAAGGCCTTTAACGGCAATTTTATATTTTCCGATGCGCTCATTTTACGCACGTTTGATTCTCTGCTTGCGGACGGTGTAAAGTTCAAACTCATATCAGAGACGGAGCAAGTCTTGCTTGAGGGCGAAGATGTGTATAAAATTACGGAGCTTTACGGCTATGCGCCCACAATGCTTGACGATGGGGGCGCGCGCGTTCCCAAAACTTATTACGATTACGCCGCAGAGATGGTTCAGCAGTTCGGCAAGCTCGACCCAAGCGGCGCGGCCACTTGCGCAATTTCGGGCGGCTCTTATGATACCCTTGAAAATCAATTCAAAGTAATACTTACAAACGCCTCGGATGTCGGGAAATTTTCCGTTGGGGACGCAATACACCTTGACCGCCCATATCGAAGCGTAGGCAGTATGTGGTATTATCATTTTTATAGCGCGCGCACAAATATCATCTCCATCAATCCCGCCACAAAGGAGATTGTTTTTGAGGCTACAGCGATAACCAATGCCACGGCCCAAGACGGGGCAAACCTCAATCCGTTTATAATCGGCGGCCTCTTTGGCGTAGGCGATTGGTTCCTCATAAAGGATTACTCTCAATCCTCGGCGCGCAATGTGATACGCAATGTAACCAAGCTCATAACCTTTCATGCCGAACTGCCCGATCCCGACGCCAAAGAAACCGTATCCGATGGCACGGGCGCGGAGACGGATACCATCTCGCAATACACCACGCCGAGCATATCAACATGGAAGCAGCGTATTACCGATAGAGAGCTCTACACCTGCGCCGAGACCGAACTTGAGCGCGTCGAAACAGGCCTTTATAAGAAGACGGTGCGCAAAACAAGGTGCTTCTGATTTTGCGAATAATTTGCGACAAAAAATGTCATCATTCCTAAATTGTTTATAAATAATATCTTATTTTTTATTAAATGAGGTTCGACTCCCCTCACCTCCACTTTTTAGGCGCGATACGGCGCTTGATACTCCGCTAAAAAAAGAATTGAGACCCTCGCGTACCATCTGTACGCCACGGCCCTCAATTCTTTTTTTGTGCTCGTCTGAAACGCCGTCTCGCGCCTAAAAAGCAAACTGCGACTTATAAATTCGATTCGCAATTCTGCATAATATAAAAAGACAAATGCGTTTAAACTTGTCTTAGGTTTGGATACAATAATATATAGTATCAAACAAAATTCATATGAGATTATTATCCGTTTTCAGGATTCTTTTATTGTGCGCGCCTTTCTTTTATTCTGCGGGGTGTTCTTCCATGAAAATCCCGCCGCAAGCTACGCCTGAAGAAAGCAAACAGATAGTCAAAGATTTTTACAAAAAGCATGAGCGCAATATGCCCAAGGCATTTTATATGAAGGTGGCCTCGCGCACAATAGATTCAGATCCGCAATTGGCGGAGCAACTTTCCGAAGATTATATTTCAACATACAGACCCAATTATGAGGAAATCATTATCCCCATTATCCTTTCTCAAGACTATTCTCTCCTGTATAAGGAGTATTCTCCTTATGATTCATTTTTTTATAAGAATAATCTGAATTGGTCGCTATACAATCAGCGTAAACTCATAATCTTTGCTGAGTATGTCAGTGCTGGAAAAAATCTAGTTCCTCTTTCTTTAGAATATTTCAATACCATAAAAGATGACACCTTAATGCTGTGCATAATGGCGGATGCGTTTAATGAGTCGGGGCATAAGCTTGAAGGTGAAATTGCAGTAAAAGATTTGTTAAACGTTCCAGATTCAAAAGATATTAATGTAGAAGCGTTTAAATATTGCACTTTATTATCCTTCGGATTGCAAAAGGAGGCTGCGGTTTTAATAGCTAAAATGCGTGACGAATATACCAAAGAAGGCGATAAGAAATCTTTAGACGCTCTAGAGCGAGGCGATACATTAATATTAACTCCGGTATACAGGACAATATATTGATGATTATGAAAAAACAATTCTTGGTATTTATCGTAATTGGTTTTGTTCTGCAAAATTTAATCGGTGCAGTCAATTGGGGTACTTTGTTGGGCGATTCTAAATTAAAGCAATTCTGGCATGAATCTGAAAGGGCGCGTAGAGATGTCATTGATTTTTATGAAGATAATAGGGATGACTTGCCTCCTGAATTTTATCAAATTGTAGCGCAAGCATACTTTCTTGACTCTGATCCCGCAGGAACTTCGCGTATGAATGCGATTAAGATAATAAAATTATATAAAAAAGCCTATTATAGCGGTCAGAGGGGTCCCATCTTTTTTTTGACTACAAGTGGATTTTTGTCCTTTGTGAGGTTATCATATTTTAAGGACGCATTCATTGTGTCATTTAAAGTTTATGACAATAACTTGGGTCTGAATATTGCCTTGAAGATGGCTTATGCCGCAGCTTACAAAGGTAAATTATTTGAAAATGCCGATTCAAGATTTTCTATCTTAAGCCATAAAGACCCTGCCGCAGCTTTTGCGCGTGAAGACAAGGATATGAATTTGTTTTATTTAAATGTGGTCAATGAATCTTCAGATCCAGAGCTTCCAAGAGTCTTACTGCTAGCGCTTGGGCTAGGTGTCGACAATGACGATGTTTCATTGAATGCCGCAAAATATCTGCTCATTAAAAAATATCTAGGCGAAGTTCCTGCAAAGGAGTTTTACGCTGCGGTTGAAGACAAATTTAAAGCAGATTCTGCAAGGCTTGAGGCTTTTAAAGCCGCCTGTGCCGAGGAAGAAGTTAAGTTAGATTTTGACGCGGCCTTTGAGCGTTTGAAAACGCTTTTAATAACCCTCATGAAAATGGGCGTGATGTAGTTTCTTGCAAAACGCCTCTTATGTTTAAAGCGCTTGGCAGCTTTGTAAGATTGGGTTTTCCCCCACCACCGCCAAAAAAAAGACGCGCCCGAAGGCGCGCCTATATATTTGTATGTTAAAAATTTTTTGCGGGGCAGGTATTTAATTTGCGGCACTGCGTATACGCATTGCCGCAGCCTCAATCTTTGCTGATTTTAAGCGTGGTCTGCCTTAAGAACGAGATGTCTGCCGCTTCAAGGTATATAGAGCCCGCTTCGGCGTTTTCTAAAATGTTTGAAGGCGCGCGAGAGCCCGCAAGCACGTGCGTTATCCCGCCCAAATTAAGCGTGTAGGCTATTGCCAGTTGCGAAAGCGTGCATTTGTATTTTTGCGCTACGGGCTTCCAAGCTTCAAGCATATCCAAAACCTGAGCGCGTTTTTCGTGGACAAAAAACGGATTCCAGTCGGGATTGTCTCTGAAAGCCCCGCGCGTTTGCGTGTTCATGCCTATGCGCCCCGTAAGCAGACCTTGTTCAAGCGTCATATAAGTTATGGTCGCAAGCCTGTGCGCGGTGCAGTAGGGGATGATTTCGGCTTCGGCGTCGCGCCAGATGGGGCTATATCTGAATTGGTCGCTTACGGCGCCCAAAGAGGCAGATTTGCCCAAGTCTGCCCGCGAAAAGTTTGATACGCCGTATTCTTTTATAAGTCCCTTTTTCTTAAGCTCTTGAAGCGCCTCGATAGATTCTTCAAGAGGTGTATTGTCTCCCTCTTTAACGGGCCAGTGCATCTGATAAAGGTCTATTACCTCAAGGCCAAGGCGCTTTAAGGAGCGCTCAACCTCTTCAAAAATGACTTCGCGGGTTTGGCAGATTTTAAGCTCTTTACCGTCTATTACGGCGTGGGCTTTGCCGCGCGGGTCGTCCCAAATAATGCCGCATTTTGTGGCGATTACAAGGCCTTCGCGCCGTCCCTTTATGGCTTTGCCGACTATCTCCTCAGAAACGCCGTAACCGTAAACGGGGGCTGTATCTATGAGGTTTATGCCCGCGTCAATCGCGGCGTGGACGGTGTTTATACAGTCGCGCTCAGAAGACGAGCCCCAAGTCTCGCCGCCGCCCATTGCCCAAGTGCCCAGGCCTACTACCGAAGCTTCCAAACTGCCGATTTTCTCTTTCCTCATAAAGCTAGATGAATTTCAAAATAATGTTATGTGTGGATTTTCCTTTGCCAAGCTTTAATGAAATGAAATATGAAAAACGCGTTGTTTTATTTTATCGGCAGAAAAACATGTACATAAATTTTTAAAAGAATTGTTTGACAAAGGCGATGCGAATAACATAAATGCAAGCTTCTTTTTTAGTGATGCTCAGTAGCTCAGCGGTAGAGCAGGTGACTGTTAATCACTTGGTCGTAGGTTCGATCCCTACCTGAGCAGCCACTAAAAAATAAAGCCTAAAATAGGCGTAATGCCCTGCAAAATAAAACGTTGCGGGGCTTTTTATTTTACGAGTTAGGCGTTTTTGCGCCTTTACAGGTCTTTTTGAATCTACACAAAAAACCAAAAATTTAGCTAAAAATATGCAGTTTTAGCGGCATTTCTGTTATATTTTGGTATATGAAGCACCTATTTCAAAAAGGTGTAAGGTTTGAATATTACGCCATACCCATCTAGACCTCGTACTATTAAATTCTCTTGATATAAGTAGTTATAATTATTTTAATATCTACAAATTTCTAAAAATTTAGAAAATATCTATAAGTGCATTAAAGAATTACGGGAAAATGATAACTTTATAATCATACATGAAATACTCATTACCGAAAAAATACGAAGCATTTTTTTCTGAAATAAGTGAAAAACTATGGGCCAATAATGCTAGCATAATGGTTGGGGCTGGTTTCAGTAAAAATGCAATAAATAAAAGTGGAGCAAAACCCTTCCCAACATGGTTTGATCTTGGTGATGTGTTGTGTGACAAATTAAAAAATTCATCTCCCGAAAAATATCTTAATTTGCTGAAACTTGCCGATGAAGTAGAATCTTCATTTGGTAGGCCGACGTTAAATGGAATACTTAAGGAAAATATGCCGGATTTAGAGTATACTCCGGGTAAGCTTCATCAGGATTTGCTTAATTTGCCCTGGCGAGATGTCTTTACTACTAATTACGACACTCTCTTGGAGCGTGCTGCGGAAAGCATTATAAAAAGAAGTTATGACATAGTAGTCAATAGGGAAGGATTGGTTTATTCTAGGCAACCCAGAATTGTAAAATTACATGGATCATTCCCATCAATTGAGCCCTTTATCATTACGGAGGAAGATTATCGAAAATATCCACATGAGTTTGCCCCATTTGTGAATACAGTTCAACAGGCTCTGGTTGAAACAGTTTTCTGTCTTATAGGCTTTTCTGGAGATGATCCAAATTTCCTAAAATGGATTGGATGGGTTAGAGATAATTTTGGTGGAGTGAATTCACCAAAGATTTACTTAATTCTTATCACTTCGCTAAACGAAGGGCAAAGACTTCTTTTAACGCGTCGGAATATCATTCCGATTGAATTATTCTCCGAATGTAATGGAAAAATTTTACCATCGGATGCGCTGGAGGCTTTTTTGAATAGATTAGAACAAGGGGAAGCAAAATCAAAGCGGATATGGCCTAACTCTCAGGTGCCTAATATTCGCGATAAAAAAAGCGTTATGGAAACTCTCGAATCATGGAGAAATACAAGATTGGAATTCCCTAATTGGCTTATAACACCTGAAAAAAAACGTAGGAAATTAAAAATTTATACAATATCTGCATCTTTACTACTCCAATCAATCAATGAAATTGATGATGGATCAAGATTTGAATTTTTATATGAATATATACAAGAAATTCAAAAGGATATTTTACCCGGATTCAAACTCCAACCTCCAGCAGGAACTATGAGTATGATGATGATGGAATCACGCTACATTCAATAACAAACTCTGATGGAGAAACATTTTCTTATGCATCCGACTCAAGCGGAATGATAAATTATGCCGAGTCTTCTCAATCTGGAACTGATTCTAATTCTACAGTTCGTACTAATACAACCCATTTTGAGTATGAAGACGGAGCGTTTTGGGAGGTTATTACCTATGTTTGGAAGGAGAAAATTGTTGGCGAGGGTGGTGACGCGCAAGAGGCCCATCGTTATGTCTTGAAAACGAAGGTTAGCGGTTACTCATGCGTTCCGGATACATCAGGTTTTGTAACTTTTTCTCAACTAAAAGAGATTTTTAACGGTAAAATAGTTGAAGAAACATCTCGACTAAATAAAAGTGAGAAATTGATAGAGACAACTATAACAACAACGCCAGTGAGTCAAACGGATCTTACAGGAAGTACGCGCGAAGTATATAAAATTTTGAATGGCAAGCAAGTTTATTACAAGAAGGAAAATATTGATGATGTGTCTAATCCGCAAATGATTTCCTCGTATTGGACAGCGTATGATAAATTTGGAAGAGAACTTTCAAAATATTATGGGGAAAGTAAAAGTTCTTATGATTATGTTACAAAATATTTTTATTATCCAAATGTGGTTAATGCAACAACTCCGGCTATTGGTCGTCACAAATCTTCTATTATATATAATTCACAAAATCAGCCTATTATGGGACAATTATGGGAATATATTTCAAATACCGATAGAAATGCAGGGAAAGTAAAGAAAATTATTTACGGCAAAAGCGACTTTACCGCTGACGGCGGAATGTCTGGTCCCGCAACGCGTTATAAATATAATGATATGGGTTTAGTTACGCATACTTGGGGTTATAATGAAACTCCTGTCATATATGCATATAATGAGTTGGGCGAAAAAACGGATATGTATTTGTTTAATAATATCCCTACCGAAACATACTGGGACACCGACACATGGCCTTCTGATATGACAATATCTTCTCCGTATGCGGAACATACTCAATGGGTTATTCAGCCCACGACCGGATTATTGTCCCAAAAACTTCATAATGGGATCGAGGACTACTCATTTAACTATTTGCAAAATAGCTCTGAAATTTCTAGTATTACTACCCCCAATGGTAATGTTCAATATGAGCGTCTGAATACAGTTGGGGCTGACGGATTCTCCAGAAAATCAACAGTAATTACCTACCCTAGTGGCAACACCGTCGTTATGAGGAAGGGCATAAATGGGAAAACGGACAAGGTAGATGTGGTTAGAAATGGACAGACATTATTATGGGAATATATCTACAACAACTCTGCTGCCGATAATCCATCGATGGAAATATTCCCTGATGGATTTAAATTGTTGCGCGATTATGATGACTACGGCAGAATGGTTAAGCTGTTCCTATACGACGCCTCAAATTCTGAAGTTTATCATGTAGAATATTCTTATGATGCCGAAGGCAAAGTTTCTACATTGGCGGCAGATTCTAGGACATTTAGCTTTAAACGAATTAATGGGCAATTGAATGGCTTTATTGCTAATTCAGCTACAGGAGAGGAATCTTATTCCTCAAAGATTGATTATGATGATTTGGGCAGAATCCAGAGAATTTATGCCGATAATGGCTATATAGATAATAAGCGAGATATTTTTTATTCTTTTAATATCTTAAACAAAGTCCAAGATAAATTGGCAAGAGGTTTAGATAGTTTTACCCATTCTTATACTTATACCTATAATGAATCTATACCCGGATTAAAGAATGTAAATTCCCAGATATTTGGTTGTGCATACACTGCAGATTCCGCAGGGAATATCCGTAATTCCGCATACGGAAGCGTAAGTGTGGATATATTTAACAGGATTGTTCAAATCGGCAGAACCGGATTGCACTCAATTTATTTGACAGGCAATGTGCCCAATTTAGAAAATCAAATGTTTACTCTTAAGATAGATGGTATTGAGGCATCTCCGCTAACGCGATTTTCAAATGGCGACTTTGTATATGCATTTAAAAACTTTATGAGCACTCCCAAGTTTTATGAGATAAAGGCAGAATCGTCCATTGATGGTGAGGGGACGGCAGGGAACGACGCTAAGACTATGTTGCGCGGAAGTTTCTACATACCTCCGCAAAATGAAATCTTTAATTATGATTTGAGTGGGAATATGATCGGCGATGGACGTTGGGCTTATACATGGGATGAAGCTAATAGGCTGATTGCGATTACTACTAACCCATCGGCGGTTTCCGCAGGTATTAAAAATGAACGTTTTGAATACGATTACGATTGGAAGAATCTTAAAATATGTGTCAGACATTATAATTGGGATGAGGCTGATTCCTCTTGGCAATTAAGTTATACAAACAAACGTTATTATGATCAATATAACTTAATTTATGAGACTACAATATACACAAGCTCGGGAAGATTACCCGAAGTGAAGAAATTTTATTATGGACCTGATGCAACTGATGATATTTACAGTACAGGTGGGACAAGAGGTCTTGTTATGATAAACTTATTTTAATATGCATATCTAAACATGAATTACATGTCTCATGAAAATTAAAAGTCTTTTAAAATCGTTTGTCTGTATAATGATGTTTGCGCAAATAAGCCACATGACAAGCGCGCAAGCCTTGATGGACGACGCAAAGATTTTTGAAATGTATGCAAAGTGCCACAAGAATTCCGATGAGAATTTTATATTTTCGCCGTTTTCTGTGGCGCAACTTTTAAAGATGCTCTCAATCGGTGCGGATGAGGATGGCAAGGCCGAGATTGCGAGGCTTTTAAAGGTATCGCGCGACGAGGTTTCGAGCGTTTTAAAAGCTTCTGAAAACGAAGAAGCTTTATTTTGCGCAAACTCAATTTGGTTGCAAGAGGGCAAGGTTTTGCCGCAAAACTTCTGCGGTATTTTAAAGGCAGATTGCGGTGCGGACGTATTGAATGCCGATTTTGCAAAGTCCGCAGATGTTCGCAAAAAAATCTCTTATTGGGCGGCGCAAAAAACAATGAATCTTGTCAATGATGTTGAGCTTTCTTCAAACCCCATCGCGGAAATGTTTTTATTAAATGTCGCCGGGTTTAAAAAATCTTGGGAATCTCAGTTTGATGAAAATTATACGAGATACAAAAATTTTAAGACGCCAAACGGCAATGTCAGGGTGCTATTTATGTCTAAGGGAGACGAGCCTTTTGCCGCCGTTTCGAGCGATTCTTTTAAAGCGATAGAAATTCCCTATCTCGGCAAAAAATTCTCAATGATTTTGATAAAACCGATTTATGGCACCAAGCCTTCGCAGATAACTTATGAAGTTTATGCTGATATTATCAAAGACCTTAAAGCCCCTGCAAATTTCAAAAAAGCAGAAATAATTGTTCCGAGGTTTTCTGTAAATGCGGAGCCGTTTTCCATTTCTCACGCTCTAAAACAAATGGGCGTAAAAAGAGTTTTTGAAAACGCCGCCCTCTTTGGAGGCTTGCAAAAAGTTGATGAAGCATTTACCGGCGCAAAGATTGACGTTTATGAAAAGGGAACTATTGTTACAGCCTATTGCGCAAGCACCTTGATTGGCGCTTTGGATGGGGCGAGCTTCAGCTTCGACTCTCCATATATGTTTTTTTTGGTAGAAAATGTCGGCAATAACATTCTCTTTATGGGTGTTGTGAACGACCCATCAAAAAATTAAAAGATTAATTACATGTCTCATGAAAATTAAAAGTCTTTTAAAATCGTTTGTCTGTATAATGATGTTTGCGCAAATAAGCCACATGACAAGCGCGCAAGCCTTGATGGACGACGCAAAGATTTTTGAAATGTATGCAAAGTGCCACAAGAATTCCGATGAGAATTTTATATTTTCGCCGTTTTCTGTGGCGCAACTTTTAAAGATGCTCTCAATCGGTGCGGATGAGGATGGCAAGGCCGAGATTGCGAGGCTTTTAAAGGTATCGCGCGACGAGGTTTCGAGCGTTTTAAAAGCTTCTGAAAACGAAGAAGCTTTATTTTGCGCAAACTCAATTTGGTTGCAAGAGGGCAAGGTTTTGCCGCAAAACTTCTGCGGTATTTTAAAGGCAGATTGCGGTGCGGACGTATTGAATGCCGATTTTGCAAAGTCCGCAGATGTTCGCAAAAAAATCTCTTATTGGGCGGCGCAAAAAACAATGAATCTTATGAATGATGTTGATATAAAATTAAGCGATACGGGCGCGCTTATTATAAACGTTGCGGCATTCCGAAAAGAGTGGAAGTTTCCGTTTAATCCGCAAATGACATCATTGGGATACTTTAATAATGGAAATGCAACACGGGGAGATGCTTATTATATGAAACAAAATATTCAAAAGCTCGCTTGTGTAAAAGAAGAAGATTGCGAGGCAATTGAATTACCTTATTACGGCGACAAATATTCAATTATTTTTATAAAAACAATAAACGGCATGTCGCCCTCTGAAATCACCTTCAAGATTTATTCTTATATATGCAAAACGCTTCAAGAACCCTCTAATATGCATGAGGTGAATATCAATCTTCCCAAGTTTTCCATAAGGGGAAACTCTTTATCAATCATTCCGCTATTGCAAGAAATGGGCGTAAAAAAAGTTTTTGAAACTGACCGTTTGGACGCCTTATGCAAACTTGACGCTTTGTTTAGCGCCGTGAAAATAGATATCAATCCGAGCGGGACAAATCGCGAATCTCCCAACAAGCGCATATTTAATGCGTTAAGAGATAAAGATTTCTATATATTTAACTCGCCTTTTATGTTTTTTTTGAGGGAAAACGACGGCGGCAACATACTTTTTATGGGCGTTGTGAATGACCCTTTAAAAAATTAAGGCCGTTTGACTTTTTGCTTTGGGCTGTTGCGCTATTTGAGAAATTCAAAGAAGTAAAATAGACTTGGATTTAATATAGAGTCATAATAATATAAAAAATATCATGAATTATGCGCGCCTAAAAAATCTGCCGCCTCAGGCTTTGCGTAAATACACATGGTATTATAATTGCAATTTTGATTCAACAATCCCTCAAGCAGACTTGCCGCAATTTGAAAATAAAGACTTCCCTGAAATCTTGATGCACGCAGAGTGAGCGTGATTTTGTTTGTGCAAGTTTTCTTAAGTGCGCTTTATAATAAATAGAGCTGCGAGTAATATAAAATTTTTGATTACTCCGCTGAAGTGCGACCCGAGGGAGCTTTCGCCAAAGCAACCGCAAGAAATAATACGGACAGATCTCCATTCTTATGTGTCTCTTGATCATGAATTCTTAAGCGGTGCATCGACAATTCAGGAGCCGACAAGAAGCTGGTAGTATCAGATGAATACATCCTGCCCTGCAAAATAAAACGTTGCGGGGCTTTTTATTTTACGAGTTCGGCATTTTTGCGCGTAAAGGGGTGTGTTTTTGAATCTACTTTAAAAACCAAAAATTTAGCTAAAAATATGCCGTTTTAGCGGAATTTCTGATTCATAACTGATTCACGAGACGGCTAAGTTTATTCATTGAGTATTGAGAACTTGATGACGCAAGAAGATTCGCAATGCCTCATAAGGTTATATTGAGTTCATGATTATTAAAATTTAATAATCTGGAGCAAAAGAAAAAATTATGAAAATATTTTATTAAGCAAAATTATAGAATGTTTATAAGGTTTATTTTTAATGTTATTTACCATTGACATTTAACATAATATTTTAAAGTTTAGATCAAACGACTGTTGATTTTAATGTTTATTTGTTTATAAAATATTTAACAGGCACAAAATATATGAAGAAGTTTTTAATATTGATTGCGGCGTCATTGCTTCTGTTTATGGAGGTTTCAAGTGCTTTAGCAAAATCATATGTTTTAAGTGATAGTGTCGCGATAAGTACGGGCGGCTGTTATGCCTTAAGCGGCACCTTAAATTATTCGGGTGGCGGCAAGCCTACGGCAAAAATTTATTTTTTGGCGTTTAATTCGGCCGCCATGCAAGATTTGCAGGCGGCTATTTTGTCAGATTCGGCAGGGCTTGAACAGCTTACACAGATGTCTATTAATGAAAGCGGCGCTTTCCCGTTTGAGGCAACGCTTGCTCTTAATAATTCTTCGGCAGACAAGGCCGTTCTTGTATTAGAGACGGATGCCGACAGTGCCGAGCTCATATTTTTTGAAAATGTTAAACTTTCACCGATTGAAGATGTTGTATCCGCAGACTCTATGAGTACAGAGTCCGTAAACGGAGAAAGCGAAGGCGCGGGCGCCGCTTCAGGCGGGGCGGCAAACAACGCATCTTCACTACTATCCGGATCATCTTCGTCAGCATTTGATTCTTCTTCAATATCAGGCGATGTCATAAAAGTATCATCCATGAGCTTTTTGACAAGCGGCATAACGGTTTTTCTCAATTCCGTAAGCGGTGCAGACACCAATGACGGCGATGCGCCAGAAAATGCCAAACAGACTATTGCGGCGGCTTTAAGCGTTGAAGGGGTTTCGGAAGTTATTTTAGCGGGCGGCACAACGCCATATATCGCACCTTTAATAAAACCCGCCGCAGGCACAAGCGTAACGCTTAGGCCAAATGGTTCGGTAATAATAAAAGGACAGTAAATTTAAAATATTGAAAGGTAAAACTATGCTCAGAATCAAATATCCGCTCATTGCCATTACGATATTTACATTTAGTAATATCTTATCTGCACAAACGAATACGACGCTATCTGGAAACCTTAGCGTGGTTGACGACCCTGATACGATTTCTTTTTTAGAAGGATCATTGACTGTTTCAAATAATGCAATTCTGGGAACAACATACATTGAAAAAATTTTAAATGTCGGCTCTAACAATTATACTAGACCATATATATCCGTTGGTTCAAATAACTCTTTTTATACATATTATAATGATTTGGATAATTCCTGGATGACTGCAGGGGGAATGGCAATAGGTAATAATAATGGATTCAGCTCACCTGTCAGTATGTGGGCAGTTGCTATAGGTAATAACAACTATACAGGTGCCCATGGGGGCTCTTTTATGCTTGGGGATAACAATTTGATAGATGAAACCGGAAGTTACAGTATTGTTGCGGGGCAACATAATAATGTTTGGGGAGGGCCAGGAATCACATTAGGGTATTATAACGAAAATAATGGTTCTATCGTTATGGGAAGTAATAATACTTCAGGATGGTATTCTTATTTGGCTGGACATTCCAATATTGTATTTGCCATGTATTCAATAGTTTCAGGTTATCATAACATCACTACATCTGGACAAGAACTTTCTAGCATTTTAGTTTTAGGCGAAAATAATATAGCCAATGTTAGTTATTTAACCGTACTTGGAAGGTGGAATGATTATTCAATAACTCCTTCGGGGGCGAATGGCTATACGTGGAGAGCGGAAGACCCATTGTTTGTTCTGGCAAATGGGTCAAGTGATGAAGAACGATCAAATGCTTTAGTTGTTTTTAAAAGCGGAGATACGCAAATTAACGGCACTCTTAAAACCAAGCGCGGTGGGGACATTATGATGGGGGTCTATGGTCGTGCCGAAGATCAGTAATCAGTAGGTTTTAAGAATTCGATATATTTCGTCAATTAGGCAAAAGCAATTACTACATTTAAGTCTAATCCAAACTCACTATGAAAATACTTTTTAAAGCGTCTGCGGGGCTTCTCGTATTGTGTTCTTCACTTTACGGGGTTGATTATAATTGGAATTCTACGGGCAGTGACAAAAGTTTTGGCCTTGCCGCAAACTGGAACCCTGTCGCTACTCCGCAGTCTTTGCCGGCGCTTACGGGCGGCAGTGTTTATGAATTCATCGTCTCAAATTACTCAACGCGAGGGGCTGCGGAAATCGCAGGGGATTTATCCATAAATACGGGCACAATAAATGCAAACAGTTCTCTCGGCACCTTGGGTGTGGTCAATATAAGAAGCGGCAATGTATCATGCAATCGCATACAGGCAGGCATGCGCAATACGGCGGGGATCGTAAATATTTATGGAGGCGCCATACAACTTAACGGAATGGTTGGCAAGACCGACACTACGGGTGCACTCCGCGCCTACTACGGCGGCACAATAAACTTTTACGGAGGCACGGTTGAGATGGATTACGCTTTCTGGTTGAGTTCTGACTGTGTCATGAATTTCTACAATGCTGGCGCCCATGCAAAAGCCCCCAACGCCACAAGCAATGCGCCCATATACGCAAAGCGCGGCGCAGACAGTTACGGTTTAAAAGTTTCTTACGGTACGCTTAATATACATCTTGCAACCGGTCTTAATCTGGCGGTCAACGATGTCATATATTTGATAGAGTATAACGGCACGGCGTCTTCTTCAGGCTTTTTAAATGTTACAAACAACAGCGTAATTACGGTGGACGGTTTTCAGTTCCGTTTTGAAATGGCCAGAGATCTGGGTAACGGCAACAAGGCCGTCGCGCTTGTAGCCCTTGAAGTCGTAGATACCCGCCTCAAAAAAGGGAGTATTATTATGATTTCAAAATCCAAGGCGTCGCCCAAACTTTTTGAGAATATTTAATTTTGCCTGACTAGGCTAAATTTATGTTAGCCGCAACTTTAACCCCTCCAAAATATGATTTTTACAAGCGGGAAGAAATATAAGGTTTTTTTTGCCATTGCGGCTGTTTGTTCAGGCTGTTTGTTTGCGGCGGTGCCACAGTGGTGGTTCGCGCGCGGGGTTGTGCCGAGTGGGAGCGACCAGGACGATACCGAGACTATAGGCAACAATTATGATGCCGCAAATGTTGGGCAGCTCAAAAACATTGCACAAAAAGCAGCGGAAGAGCTCAATGCGAAATTCGCCCTTTACGGCGGCGCGGGTACCGAAATCAATAATATGATTACGGCTTTCAGCATATTTGACGCGCAAAACCCGAACATAAATTATGAGAGCTTAAATATAGGCCAACTTAAATTTGTGGCAGAACCTTTTTATAGGCGCTTGCGGGCATTACCGACATCATTGGTAACTTTTCCTGCACATATGACGCTTCAAAGCGGCGGAACAAACGCGTCAAACCATAAATATCCGTGGCCGGCATTGCCCGCAAACCCGACAGATGCGGATTTAGCAGTCAATTACGAAATAGCAAATATAGGCCAGCTTAAATTCATTTTTGGGTGGGATGTAGCGGGAGACAGCAATTCAAACGGTGTCTCGGATATTTGGGAGATGTTTTATTTTGGCAGCCTCTCATATCCTATGATTTGGGATTATGATAATGACGGTCTTTCGAACTTAGTTGAATTTCAAAACGGAACAAATCCCAAGCTTATCGATACCGACGGCGATAATCATTTTGACTTTTTGGAAGTTAGCCTAGGTACAGATCCTTTGGATGGGGCTTCAAATAGCGGATATGCCATATTACCCTTCAGCCAGAATTTTGAATCTTACGTATCGGGTAACCTGTCAAAGCCATCTTATATATTCAAAAACGACGATGTTAATTTGGAAATTAAACCTGCCGACAGCGGCAGGGACAGCAAATATCTTAATATTGATTTTACCAATTACAGACCGTCTCAAGCCGGATTATATTTCGCGAATACTTCGCAATACGCCGTATGGTATGATTTTTACACAAAAGTTGAGTATATGGATCCAATATACCCCGATCCTTCCTCAATGGGCGCCGTAAATTTCTATTTTACCGATTATGCCACATTATATTACGACGGACATGTGTGGGAGGAGGGGCGCTTTGTGAACGAAGGTTGGCACCGTATTACGATTAAGCGCAGTTATGAGTACGATCCTTATGATCGTGATCAATACAAATGGTCTCTTTGGGTTGACGGTAAACGTACCATTACAAAGGCTGATACAAACTCATATTTCAGCGACAAATATAGGGCGGCAATTAAGTTTGTAAGCAGCGGGGGAAGCATGATTTTGGACAATGTATATGTTGCTGCGTCCGCACCCTCTGACTATGGCGCCTTTGATGACGACAGAGACTTGTTGACAAACGATGAAGAAGTTGCGCTCGGGAGTAACCCTCAACTTGTCGATACTGACAGCGACGCGGTTTCCGATTACGCTGAAGTTCAATTGGGCAGAAATCCTATTATTAACGACAGCCAATTTTCCGAGAATGATGAATCGGTAAACGGAGCCATATACTCATGGTCTTGCGATTTTTCGGCAACAAAAGGATACATATCTGGCAATTTGGACGGGCAGAATATGTGGCTTGCAAAAAACTCTGTCGTAAGCAATACGGAAACGGCAGCCATAGAGTTAAGCGGCGAAAATACAGAGGGATATATACGTCGCGATGCCTTTGGGGAAAATGCCAATAGAATTTGGGTTATCTTCGATGCAATATTCTTTCCCGGTGATTTGCCTGTAAAGCCGCCGCTGGGCGGGCTTGCCGTGGCAATTGCGCCAGATTCAAACGGCGATATTTTCGCCTATAATTTCGGAACGCAAACTTGGGTCAATATTACCCCTGAAAATTTTGACAAACAGGCATGGCATAGATACTATATTGATTTAAACTATATAACAGGTGTTGCTCTGGTGTATGTTGATATGTCTTATGAAGAATATTCTGAAGGCGGTCTTATACCCGCAGCTACTATTTCTTTTGACGCCTCGCAAGGACCTCGCAAATTTAAAAGCATACACGGTGCCGCGGACCGCTATGCGCAAGGTGACGATAAATACATGTACATAGATAACCTGACCGTTTCGACGGAATATGTCGGCATGGATAGAGAATTCCCTGCGCTTCCCGCAATTTTGCCCAGCTATTCTACAATTCTGGATACCGATGCTGACGGCTTGGACGACAACTGGGAAATGCAGTATTTCGGAGACATTACCACCGCGAATGCTTCCAGCGACTATAACGGCGACAGCGTTTCCGACTACCAACAATATCTCGACGGCACAAACCCCGCCATCAATCCCGCCGTCAACCTAATAATTTATACGCCTCTTGAGCAGTTATAAGATAAAATTTTTAGCAATTAATTATATAATAATATATATGAAAAAAGAATTAAGATTTTTGCTGGCTATATATGTCGCAATTTTTTGTCTTGTAGGATTTAATGTAGGATATGCTTGCTGTATGCCATGTAATACACCTATCGCCCAAGCAACCTTTAATCCAAGTGTGGATGTTTTGGCTTTGCCATTGGGAAATGCTCCAGAAGGCGAAAAATTAGGCGATATTTCAATTAGAGAAGATGATTGCGATATCGAGAAAATTACGGAAATTGGCAGTATAACGGTATTCGTTGACGATGACATCTTTGAAAAATACTCTCAACGCGGACAAATGCGCGGGCAGAAGAAAACTTATGGAGGCAGGTACACATTTAATTCAGAAGGAGGATGGTTTGAATCGCCCCAGCTCAGAGTAGAAGCCCGCCCGTTAGGTTCAGATTTGCCTTTGTATGCAAATGGCTACCTGGTTAAGGGGTATACCAAATATATTGGCATTGATGATTCAACTCTTTGGTCTGATGATCTCTCCAACAAGAATAAGCTAATTTACACAATAAGAGTTATCGGAGGATATAAATTGGATTTAGAGTGTGATGAGTATATCTCGGAAAATGAAAAGTCAAACGGCGCAATGTATGTGGTCGATATTGAGAAAACAGACTATGATAAGGGCATTGCGCGTACAAACAAATATAGGATTTATCAGTATTGCGGAGAAACCAATGTAGATGGATCAAAAGTATGGTATTATGAATGGGATGGTACTAAAACGGCGATTTGTGAAAAAAAACTTAGTCAAATAAGCGTAAAAAATAATAGTGCACAGGATGTCAATTTTGATATAGTTACTCGAACCCTTATTAAAGGAAATAATTATAGGAAATGGGATATAATTCGCTATAAGTTATTTGATAATGTTGGTTCGAATAAATCTTATAATAACGGTAAAAATAAAAAATTTGAACTGAATCTTGATTCATACAAGTGCGTGGATATAAAAACGCATGATGTTTTTGGTAAAATCTTAGATAATGGACAACTAGTTAAGAAATCAGAAGAATCCTTAGAAATGAATCTTGCGCAAGGTTTAGATGAGCGTGGTTCAGCATTGACTTTGCGTTACAAAAAAAACAGGGATGGAAGCTTAGAAATATACGAAAGGGATTCTCAGGATTCTTCTAAAATTAACAAGATATATAGATTGCGTGACTCTTCCGTAATTAAAGAGGAAAAAGCATCGTTTACTTTGGACGATTTAGCGGATCTTGCAGTTGAAGTTGAGGAAAATATCTATGACAATATTACCGGAGAAATGAGTGCCCAATCAAAAAAATATGGCATTTTGAAAAAGAAAACTGACCTTAAAGGCAAATCCGGTAGAGGAATTACTTCTAAAAATTATGAATTAAGTGAAGCAAAAGAACTTTCAAGAAGAGAAATTCATATCTCTAAAAATAACAAGGCAGGAGGCTCTACACGCAAAGTTTCTAAGAATATTGATTCTTCTGGCAACGCTCCAATTGTAGTTATTGAATCTGCAGAGGCCACAAATTCAAATGGGTCTTCTTTGATTTCTAGTGTTAATTCTGGGCAAAGTATTATTACTTCAGAGAGCTACACTTACGCATATCTAAACCATAATAATTTCGTTCTGGCTTCGCGCAATTACTTTGACCCTGATTACGCAAATCCGCCCATACTTACTTCAAATAACGAAAACCCAAATTACGTTTACTTAAAGATCAGTGGTGGTGAAAATTGGGATGACATTGCAGAAATTGTATTGCCGTGGGGGCAGACGATTGGGGTAGAGGGTATAGAGTTGCTGAATAATATCAGTACGCTTGAGTGTATTGTGTTAGGCACTGAAGGAATAGATATGACTGATAACACCGGTAAGGTCATATATCGCTGTAAGTATATATTTGTTGATGGATCATTTCAGCTTATGGAATGGGAATATTATTCTTATACTCATCCAAGTTTAGGCGGACAGCTGGCTGGCACATATAAGTCAAACGGTCTATATTCCAAAGCAAAATATGATTCTGATTGGTTAATGGGCATAATCAGTGCCACTATTGATTATGGATTTCTTGGAGAAGTTACGCAAACGTATATTGTATCTGGACTAGGGAAAAGATACTTCTACGAAGGATCGGCAACGGAATACGGGACGATATATTCAACTGGAAAGTGGGAAAGAGCGGGGAATGATTGGGATGTCGGCTGCGGTTGTGACGGATATGGGTCATCGGAAGGTAATGGCCCAAGAAAATACACATATTATTCATTCCCTTATGCCGGCGGTCTTTCAGGATCACCGATTACGAAGCCTCCATTTGAAAATGAAGGTTCAACAATAACACATGGTGAATATATTGTAGTGCAAAATATAGATCCTACGACTTCTAATAACTTCTGGCCGGAGACAAGGTGGGAAAAATCAATTGACATATACGGAGTTACAAAAGAAAAAATTAATAAAATCGGATTTTATGACGGTAAAAATCAGGTTATTGAAGTTAGGCCGGGATTCTCTTACTCAAATCCATATTCTACAACTATTCGTGACGGTTACTATTATGAAGCATCAGGCAATGGCGTATATTATAGCAAGGGATATAGGGACAATTCATTTGAGAAAAAAGAGCTTGGTTATGCAGATTCCGGAAGGGTTTATTCTGTCAAATACAATGAGAGTTATCAGAAACTTTATGAATCAACCCCTGATTCTTATGTGACTTACTCATATGATTCTGAAGGCGGATTAAGTGATGTCTATAAATACGATGCCAGATATCCAGAAAAGGCTTCTAAATATTCACTTATAAAATATGTAATGGATGCGGAGCATAATGTAATTTCACAATCTGGTGCGCTTTACTCTACTGGTGCCGATTCGCAATCTGGTTCGCTTTCCTCGGCTGGTGTCGATTCCCAATCTAATAATATTTACTCGGACGATGACGAAGTCATTGATTCGTATAATGCCCCTGTTTATAATATAAGCTATGAGATGAACGACTCCGCTTTATGGAAGGTATTGAGTGCGCCGACTCCAGAACCTCTAAGCGGCGAATCAAATAGTAATGCGGGAGTTAGGAAAATCAAGTTGACGGGTTACGGAGTCCCTGTCTTCAATGACTATCATGTTTTTTATGAAGAAATTAATACGTTTAATGGCATTGAGACAACGATTTCTGAACAATTAAATAAGAGCTTGAAAATGCGGCAAGTTATAGAATCCAAAAAGAATTTGGAAACTTCTGAAGTTATCAGAAATGTGACAACATATGTGAGCGGTAAAGAGGTTAATTTCATATCCAAGCGCATTCTTTCTGATTTGTCAGAAACATTTATCTCCGGATATACAATAGAATACAATAACTTGGGTGATATTTCCGCAGTATATTACGGCCCCAGCAAAACCAATTACTACTATGTTGATAATTTTGAATATTATCCCAAAACAGCAGCCATTAACGTTTTTATTCCTGGAACAACCTTGGTTGTCGGAGGGCAAGTTGTTGTAATAAATGAAGACACCAATCCGATTTATGGCAAAGGCAGGTTAAAAGCTGTTATAAGATCTGGTCGCTATTCCAGCGTCAAAAAAGGCGTCAAATATGATTATATTCCAAATAATCAGAAAAATGCGGGTATGTTGGCTTCAGAAACATACCTCATTGATTTCGAAAACTATACGGGTAAGACCGTTAATTATACTTATGATGACAAAGGAAGCTTAATCAATTCGCAAGGTTTTGATGTAGCACCTGTTTCATTTGAATATAATGAATTTGGCGATACGGTTAAAATGCAATTGGCGTCTTCGGAAACGCATTGGGAATATGATGACCAAACAGGAAAGCTCTTATCAAAGACTGATGGTGTCGGAAACTCTCGTTCTTGGACGCTTAAAGACGAAAGCGCCTCTTATGCAACATTTACAGACGAGAGGGGTATTGTAACAACGCAGACGTCTCTACCGGGGAATAAAACTCAAGTAATAAAAGATGGATATTCAACAACCGTATATGAAAAAGATATTAATGATAATTATCTCAACGTTTCGGTAGATAAGGTTGGCGCAGGGGTTTCTCTATGGGCGTATACTTATGATTATAGCAGCGCTTCAAATATGCCGACAGAGGAAACTTATCCCGATTCCTACAAGTTAACTCGTGAATTTGACAAATTTGGGAATGTGTCGAAAGTCAAGGTATTGAATCAACTCGGAGAATCGATATATGAGGTTGATTACACTTACAGTATGGATGGTTCTATGGCCAATCTAGTCGCAGAGGGTAAACAAATTTCATATCAATATCAAAATGGTTATAAAACAGAAATGCTTTGTCTTCTGGATAATAATTCCAATCTTGAAATAGAATTCGGTTATGATGGATTAAGTAGGCTTGTTTCAATGGGTTCTGATTCAACAAGGAAGGTGGTTTATTCCACGGATTCATTGGATAAAATACGTTCTACGACATATTATGAGATTGGCTCATTGCAATACAAATGGGACTACGCATATTCTTGGGATTCGCCGCAAAGTACTAGTACGGGATTGGTGGGCGCATATAAATCTTATCCTCCTGAATATCCTACTTCATGGAATGTTACACACACAAATGAGGATGGGCAAAACACATCACTATCGTACGGATTTCATAAGTTTGCATCGATAGGGGGTAATATTGTTTCTGTGGTTGCGGATAACCAAAATGTTGCCTCGCTACAGTTTACAAGCGACAATGCGAACAGACTTACAAGTTTGAATTACTCTGTAGGGCATGGGGGCTTGCCGATACATGGATGGGCTGCCGACAATGCATCATTAAAGGCCTTTATAGACGGCATTGAATTGGATTCATCTCAATTAATAACCCGCGCCAACAGGGGTGGTAAAGAATTTATGTTTGCCGTTAAGCCCGCGCAAGTGCCATTGTATGCAAAACTCAAGGTAGAGGCAACCCTTGCCGAAGGCGGGGTTGACGGTGCGGACGCAAAAAGTTTGCGTCTCGGCAGTAAGTACATTGCGCCCTGCGCAGAGTCTATAACTTCTGACGCAGCGGGGAATATTATCGGTGATGCGCGTTGGGCCTATACTTGGGATGAAGAAAATAGGATTGTAAAAATTGAGACTGCCCCAAGCGCGCAGGCTGCGGGCATACCGTGGCAGCGTTTTGAGTATGAATATGATTGGAATGGCTTGAAAGTGCGTTCAAAAGAGTATTCACTTGGTGAAGACAATGAGGCCGTATTGATAAAAGAATCGCGCCACATTTACGACAATTATAACCAGATAATGGAGATTACGAAATATTTTGACGGCGTTACGCCTGAGGCGGTTAAGAAGTTCTACTATGGTGCGGACTTGCTTGGCTCATTATACGCTACGGGCGGCACGGGCGGCTTGGTAATGACAAGTTTTGACGGCGTAAAAGCCTATGTGTTAAGCGACATCAGGGGCAGTGTAGATTCTTTATATGCGGCCTCTGACGGTGCGCTTTTGGGTCATTATGAGTATGACGCATGGGGCGACATTACCGACATTGTTCAGAACGAAGGTTTTGATAACGCGCCCCTCAATACTTATATAATCGATAACCCTTTGCGTTACAGCGGCAGATACCATGAAGTTGCGCCAAACCTTTATTATTACGCTTTCAGGCATTATTCACCCGTCCTCAAACGCTGGTTGAGTCGAGACCCCATTGAAGAAGAAGGCGGCTTAAATTTATACGGATTCTTAAATAACGACCCGATCAATTACTTTGATTCTTTGGGCTTGGAAAAATGTATAGACGGCAAAAGGGAATGTGTAATTGATCTTTATATAGCACATGGTTCCGACCAAAAAAATTTAGAAAAATTGGATTACAAACCATTCAGAAGAGCAAAATCTGATCAGGAAGGGAAGATAAAAGGCACATATGCGCAGGGTTTTATTACTTGTCACCCACAGCATGTAAATGGTAAATTTGCTGGTATACCTGGAAACGAAGTTTTTGCTTATGGAGATAATTCAACCCGTTCAAATTTGGCAGGACTAATATCTATTGACGTGAGAGTGATTGAAAGGATGCTTGCATATATTTCGGGAGACAAAAGTTTTGGAGACATGTACGACGAAGAAATTGAAAGGGCAACGAAGCATGGTAATGAGATGTGCGCAAGCCATTGTTGTATAAATATTACTATACGGACTACTGTGATTCCATTATCGCAGTTTCGCAATCCGGAATATAAAGACGGCGCTGAAAAGGCGTTAATTGACCGTTATAAGGATGGAACTAATATTGTAAAAAAGAGAACCTGCACATCTGAAACATGGGAAAATAAACAAAATTAATAGGTAATAATTATGTTAAAAAAAACAAAAATAATTATAAGCACGATATTGGGGATATTAGTTATATTTATATTATGGATGTTCATATTTGGAAGCATAGTTCTTACTCCTCCTAAATATATAGGCAGGTTTGAGGTTGTTTATAATATGAGCGGCAAGGATTTTTCTTTTTTACCCGTATATGCGGATGGACCCTATGAACTTCAAGGCTTAATAAATGCAAGCATGGTCAGAGCCTTGTACTCCAAGAATGTGTCCATCTTTAAAAAAGCAGAAAGTTTTACAAGTTGTTGCCGGAGTTTATTTTTTAAAGACGATGCGGATAATGTGTATATTTTTTCACTTCCTTATATTACGCCGCATCCATTTGATTATAAGGAGGATGAATTAGAAAAAATTATTTTTTTTCATCGGGATTGGGGGGACGCATTTGAATTGAGTCAAACGGATTCTTATTATACCGCGTTTTTGGGAAAAAATCCAAAATCTTTTGAAATGCCGATTTCTTACATATCCGTTTTGGCGCCCGACATGAAAATTTACATTTTAAAGGCAAATATTAAAGATCTAAACGCCTTTTTTAGAGATCCCGATTGGTTTGATAAAGTTAAGGCAGATCAACCCCCGGTGCGTTTTGGGTTTCCGTGCAGCCCTATTCTGCAACTGACACCTGAAGAGGTTAAAAAAATTAAGGCCGCTTACCCTGATGAAAACTTTGACTGGCTTTCAAATATCGAGCCGCCGGATGATAAGCGACCCGAAATTTTGTTAAAGAAATACGAAGACTTAAAGAAGCATGCGGAAGGCACTCCATATCTGGAGAAGCTTAACTTTCAGAAAGATTAGCCGCAATTTGAAAATAAAGACTTTCCTGAAATCTTGATGTATGCGGAGTGAGCGTATTTTTGTTTGTGCAAGTTTTCTTAAGTGCGCTTTATAATAAATAGAGCTGCAAGTAATATAAAATTTTTCATTACTCCGCTGAAGTGTGCCCCGAGGGAGCTTTCGCCAAAGCAACCGCAAGAAATATCAAAGCCGCGAAGGCGGGCGGAGAGGATGGCGAGTATAAAGATTAACGTTAACGCCATAAGGATTAAGGCGGAGGGCTTGGCAATGCCTTTAAAAAAGAGGCTTATGCCCAACAATACTTCAAGAGGCGGCAATGTATAGGCTGCGATAAAGGCAAAGCCTTGCGGCAAGATTTGGTAGGCGAGTATGCTTTTATAAAAGTCATCAGGGCGTAAAATCTTAACTATGCCCGCATAAATAAAAACGGCCGCAACAATAATTTTTAAGACTGTAACAAAAAACTTCATAATCATTTTAGCTTTCGCCAATCGTCCTTAAACACCAGCACGTTTTTTAAGCCGCATTCTTCTTTGAGGCGCGCGGCAATCATGCGCGAGGTATCGCACATGGCGGAGTCGCAAAAGACAATCAGGGTGGTTTCAGTCGTCCAAACGTCGAGCACTTTGCCCAAATCATCGTCGAAATTTTCAGGCGCAAGTATTATTGCGCCTTTAATCGGGGTTTTTGCATCGCTTCCGCCCCTTGCGTCTATGAGCAGGTATTTAAAGCTTATAGGGCGGCTTTTGATATAGTCTGCCGTCACTTCATCTTCAGCCAAGCCAAACTGCGCCTTGTGCGGGTTAATAAAATAATTAAAAGCGCCGAATATTGCGCTTAAGGCTAAAACGCCCGCAGTATATTTTAAGAAATTCTTAGGCAGTTTAAACAAGGGCTTCATCGGTTTATCTTATCATTGCGTGCACCGTAAAGTTTTTGCTTGTGCCGCTTGGGGTCTTATAGCTTATTTTGATTTCAGCCCTACCAGGTTTTGCACCAACTTCGGGGATAACTTTAAGCTCATAATCATTCGGTTTTTTGCCTTCAAGAAGCTCTAGCTTGACATTCTGATAATGGGTATTTGCGGTAAAGTCCGACAGCTTAGAGTCATAATTTGAATGTATGCGTATGAGCTGCCCTTTGGTATCTTTACTGCCCGCAAAAATTACCTTGGGGTAAATGCGCAGATACTCTTGCACCAAAAATTTGAGTGTTAAAACATAGGGTTTATCATTTCCCGCAACTTTAACGACAATCTGCTTATGTTGCGCACCCGGCATGCCTTCCGTGGCAAAATCCCCGCTCAATTTGCCGACTTCGCCCGCAGAATAGCTTGTCTTGTCTGTCTTAATGTCCTTAAGGCAGGTACAACTTGGGGTTATTGAGGCAATGTCAAGCTTCCCTTCTCCGGTTACTTTGAAGGGGAATTCAAATGCGCTTTTTTCTACTTCAGGCGCAACCGTTCTTGAGATTTCTGCGGCATCAAACTCAATCTGCGCCGCAAATACATAAAGCGGCAATGAAGCGAAAAGTGAAAATAAAAGTTTTTTCATCTGAATATGATAGTACAATTTAAGGACAATCGTCAATATTCTAAAGGGGAATATTCTTTTGCTCGTTGATTGTCGGCATGGATTAAACGAGCGGAAAGTTTGAAATACTGCGATATGCCTTTAAGTGCCTTTAAATAAAGCGACCGCGCCAGTCCCATCGAATTAACTTTGAAACAGAGACAATAGGGTTGTTTTAAAGTTTGAAAAGGGTTGAGATGAAGGTCTGACGGTTGGAAATTTTTACGCGGCCGCAGCTCTGCGTGATTGCGGCAGAAGCACGCAGAATGTTTTAAAAGGATTTATCCTTAATTTTATAAAGACCATTGCTCCACCATCGCGGCGGCCATACCAGGAAAAAACTTACTGCGCACCCTGCGGCGCTCATCCGGTTTTATGTTTATTGCTATTAGGTTTAGAACCTTTTAAACCTCTACCCCAATCTCTGTTTTCGTCTTAATGTAAGCCTAATATGCCGAGCATAAATGAAAATAGAAATGCGGCAATTAAACAGACGGCCGTCACGGCGATTGATAAAAGTCCGTATCCCCAGCGCAAACTCAAAAAATAGAAAGTCGCGCAAAAAAACATGATTCCGGCGCATATAAGCATCAGGTATATTAATATAGTTAAGACTGTTTGGTTCATGCTTAGCCTTTTTTCGGGGTGTGTATTCCATCGTCGCTTGATTTAAACGGGAATTCGGGATGAACGGTAAATTCGACAAGTGCGAGGTTTGCAATATCCACCAAATGTTCTCGGTTATGCGTTTTGATGTAGGCTTGCAGGCGCTCTTCTATGGATTTTACATTATCGTATGGGTGGCGACCTATCTGGTCTTTGAGGGGCCCGTATCTAAAATACCCCATTGCCAGCCGATTGCGCATTTTTTGCTCAAATTCGTGATTCCACTGCTCTTGATAAATTTCGGACAAAGTTTTAAATACACCTTTGGGTGTCTTAAAAATCCCCGCCTTGAACAAAAGCCGCGCGCGCAAAATATCGTGGGTACTATTCATAATAGTCAAGAAGCGAGCTCCTTTTTTCTATTAAAATTAGAGGTTTTAAGAGATTCGCATATTTCATTTAGACCCGCGCACAAGTCCCAGATATAGCCAACACATGCCGCAACTACGACACCTGCTATGTCCGATTTACACCCCCTTAGTATTAGTTCTTTGCCATCTTCGCGTTGTATTAGGACTCTACCCAAGAAATTGTCTTTTTTCTTCTTCGGCTTATAAAAAAACTGAATTTGTAGATCAATTTCCATTAAGTTATCCAATAACACAACGCATTCTTCATCCGAGATTTCTTCGATCGTGCTTTTTATACCATAATTGCGTAAGTGGTATTTAATAATTGCTTCCGCTGTATCCATTACCCTTTAACGCTTTCTTCAAACCCGTCAGGCATAACTATGCCGTCAGACATGACGAGCAGTTCGCTTTTTGACGGACGGTCTTGATAGTTTGTGCCGGCGCTGTATTTTATAGGTATTACAACGCTGCGCATACCTTTGAATATCTTTTGACAGACATCGGAATTGTCGCATGAAAGCAGCCACTGCCCTTTGAGCAGCTTAAGACGCTTGCAAACGCGCGTCATGTCATACTCGCTAAATGCGTCGTAAATGCCGGAATCTCCAGTGCAATAAGGCGGATCCAGATAGATAAAAGCGGTATCCTTGTCAAAAAACGAAACAACTTCTTCCCAGTCTTTTGATTCTATGTAAGAATTTGCAAGGCGGTTTTTAAGTTCGCAAATCAGCGGTATGTGGCGCTCGCGATTAAAGCCCCTGAAGCTTTTTTTATCGCGGCCGTAATGGGTACCGAAGCCGCTGAAAGAGCTCACCTTTAAAAGATACCAGCGCGCGGCTCTTTGAAGCTCAGTATGCCCCGGATTGTTGACTAGCCGCTCAAAAGTTTCGCGGCTGTGCAGATAGCCTTCAAGCTCGTTCAAAAGCGAATTGTAATGATACTGGACATAGCGGTAAAAACTGGCAACTTCATCGTTAATGTCGTTTACGACTTCAACCTTAACGGGTTCTTTATTCATAAAGACCGCCAAGCCGCCCGCAAAGGGTTCTATGTAAGTGTCGTGCCTCGGGATAAGCGGCAGGATATGCTTAAGCAGTCTGCGCTTGCCGCCAACATACGGGAATGGATGTTCTATAATTTTGCTCATTTAGATACCCCGTTGATAATGTTGGCATTCAAGACGTCCTGAATAAGCATGGTAATTTCTGCGTTGTTCATGCCCGCGCAGATTTTGCTTACCCGCGCTTCAAAATCTGCGGGGCCGTTTGAAAGCCGCAGCGCGCGCGCAATATCATCATATACCTTTTGATAGGCCTTGCCGAGCGCGGCTGCGCCTGCCTGCGCAATTTTTGCATTTGCCGATATGGGATCATCGCGGCCGGGTATGTCTGCCGCAAATGGAGTCATGCCGCCCGGCACAACCTGCGCAATCGGGCGGCGTTCAAGTCGCAAATTGAGCCGCTGGCTTAAAACTTCAATGCCATCATCGGCGACCTGTAAGCCCGCATTCGCCAGCGCGGTAAGCAATACGCCTGTACCCGTCATATCTGCCTCGGCCTCGCCGCCTATTATTATTTTAGGCACCGAGCCTTTGATACCGTTTATTTGCAAAAAGGGTTCTACGAGTTGGTCGCGGATTGTTGCCGCCAACATCACGCAGTCAAATAGGCGGATGTCGTCGCGGACGGAATCTTGCGACTGCGCCTGTCCGCTGTTCATGCCGGTAGGTTGCGCCTCCGCGCTTAAACTGCCGCCGAGTATGAGCTTTGATTTTTCACGTTTGCAGATGGATAAAAACTTTTCATACCCGTCGCCGTTCATGCCCTGGGCGGCGTTTTGAATCTCAACCTGTGTGTCTGCGGTTATCGCAAGGCCGAAGAGGCGCGTGGCCATGGCAAACGCGGTTTGCAGTACCGCGCGGCTCTCGTCATCGCCCGCCTGGTACTTGCCGACCAAAAACGGCATGCCGTAACGCTCAAGCCACTGCGCCCACCACGTGAAGCCCATTGCGCCAAAGAGCCACCAGAAAAGCAAACAGCGCATAGGGCCGCCCCAGTTGTCGGGCGAACTTAGAATATGATTGCGGTGTATTATAAAACTCGTTGGGTTTGCCTCAAAACCGGTCGTCTGTTTGCGTCCACAATCGTCGGTTTCAAATATACCGACCGTGCCCTCTTTTAAATTTATCAACCTATGCGCGACGGGATACAAACCCTTGAGCTCATAGCTTAAGCCCGGCTTTGAGCTTGGCTTATAGACCTTTTCTACTATGGAGAGCGGATACAAAATTGAATCCATCATGTGCGATAAAACGCGCACCCTATTTTTAATGCCGTCGAGCATGTCTTGCGCGACCTTGGCCGCCGCAACATCGTCCGGATTATCCGCATCGGCCGGTTGCGCGGTGATTACTTCGCAAAGCGTGCCGAGCTTGCGCTTTGCAAATTCCGCCTGCATGTGCGAATCTGCCGACAAAACATCGCGATAAAGGTCCCAAAGGTCAGAACATTCTCCCGCTTCTGCGGAGCTTAAAATACTGTGCAGGCGCTCGGGCGTCATGTTTGAGGCTATGTATGAGCCTTCTGCGGCAGGCCATGCGCTACCCCTGACTATGCGCTGCGTGGGCAGGTCGCCGAACAGTACCGCGCGGATGCGTTCGACGATTGAAAGTTTAACAACATTTTTAATTTGCTTCATATATATAACCTGTTGCCGCTTTTTTTAATATAGGGATTTTTTATGCCCGGACGGACCGACGCCTCTTGCGTTCCTACAGAAAAATTATCCGCATGAGCCGCTAGCGACATTGAATTGACCGCATGGTATGCCAGTTTGTCAGCGTCAAAGCCGTCTGCGTGATTGCCGTTTTCATCGACGTCGGCCGCAAAAGTGCCTTTTGTGCGATAGACTTGGCGGGTATCGTCCTTAATCCAACGCTCGTTCGCGGTGGCGATTTTACCGTCGGCATAGGCGTTGCAAAGGCGGTTGCCGAGATAGGCCTTGTAATTAAGCCTTTCGCCCATGTGCTCTATTGCGGAGCTTGAGTCTATAAGCTCCGTGGCTATGCCGCACCCCCTAAGCCGCCGCTTAAGCGCCACCGCAAAAAACTTTTCGGATGTGGCGTCAATACATAGCTTGCGGATTTTGAGGCCGTGCGGCAGATTGCCTTGAATGTGGGTTAGAATTCGATACGCGACGTCGGGATCATCGCTTTTAAAGCGCAGCTTCAACCTGAAATAGTTTATATCGTTGCAAACCTGATTAATGGTAATCGCCGACGGGTTGCTTTTATTGTTTGTGGTTGTTGCGACGTCAAAGCCGGCACCTATGCGCTTAAAGCGCGGGTCAAAAAGCCCCTGCCAGCCTTGCGGGAAAAGTTCCGTAAAATGAATCATAGGAAAACCCTTTCCGACGTTGAGAACGCCGCGCAATCGGTTTTGCCAATCTCCATTGCGCGCGCAAGGTCTGCCAAGCTTACCGCAGCGGTACCGCCCTGAATAAACTGCACGGCGTGATTGCGATCCCACGCCACCTTGTCAAAGGCCAAAGCGCGATGTTCGTCGGGCGTAATAGGCGCGCGGGTTTTGGGGTGGTAATAGTTGACGTTTGCAAGTTGCCCGTCCCACGCATCAACGCGGTGTACGTCTATATTGCTCGGGCTTAAATACCAGTTGCCGCGCGCGCTGTGTTTCCATTCGCGTGAGGGCGCTTGGAACATTTCAAAAGAATAATGTTTGTCATCCGGCGGCGGGGTCGTCGCCATGAGCAGCTCAAATTTTGGATTACTTTCTATTATAGGAATGACTGCTTCAAATACGTCCTTCAGGTTTTCTATGCGGCCTACTTCGTCCATGTAGACGTCTCCCGTCCATCCGACGGCCGTGGCGGGGTTTGGGGCTACCACGCGCGTGCGTGAGAAATTTGTGCGCGAATGGTAAACTTTTGCCTCAAGCTTATTGTGTTCAAAAAGGTCTGCAATTGCATCTATGTCCAAAAGCGCGCCGTCCGAAGCGTCGGCGGATGTGACAAGCTTGTAATCGCGCTCGCCGCAGGCGGATCTGAATTGATTTATGACCGTGCGCCATACTTCGGCCTCTTTAAGTAGGAGCTCGCCGCCGAGAAGTACCGACGCCGATGCGAATATTACTAGATGGTTTGGTTGATCCATCATGCGTCTCATTGCTCGGCAGGCGAGCGTAAAGGATTTGCCCTTTTGCCTTGCCCATAAAAGGAAGAACATGCGCAGCTCGCACCAGAAGGCTTCTTGCTGATACGGCCGTAAATTTACCCAGGCTTTTTGCGCGCTACTCATACTTGGGGCCTATACTTGACGGGCGCTCGCCGAACATCAGAGTTACGAGCTTGTCGAGTTTGATGTTTTTGCTTTCGCCGCCGAGGGCTACGCGTTTTGCCTCTTCGTTTTGCACAAACTCTATAAACATTTCAGCAGTTTGGCGGCGGAAGCGGTTTTTTTCCAAAGTCAACTTTTCGGCATTTTGGCGCAGGCGCTCTTCATCGTTTCGCAATTTGGCGCTTGCAACTTCGCCCGCGTGCAGGCCTTTTATAGCGTCGCAAAGGTTTAAGAGACGCTCGGGGTCATCCGCTGCACTTTCAAGCTCGTCCAAAACTTCAAGAACTTTGCCCGACACTATTGCCGCAGCGCCCGCCGCAAGGTTTTGCCCCTTTTGCGCAAGCTGGGTTGCGTATTTTGACAGCTCAATAGTGTCTTGCACCTGTTGGCGGCGGCTTAGCCACTTTTGGTATTCGCCGCCTTTCCACGCCGAGAGATTCTGCGGCGTGATGTCTTCGCCGTTAAAGTGGTTCTGCAAAACCGAACGCACATCCTTGCGCGCATTTAAATACGGCAGTATGTCCGCCGAGGTTTCGCCGTTATAAAGCCGCAGACAAACTTCGTTGCGCAAATCTGCGTTAAGGCGGGATATTTTACCGATGAGAGCCATTATTTATACCCTTTTGCGATTTCGTCCTCGATTTTAAGGCGAAAGGCCTTGTCGCTCCACCAGCGCTCTCCGTCGCGCTGCGTAATGTATGTAGAGCCGTCCGCAAGTTCAATCTTCTGTCCCTTCTTCAGGGTCAGGTATTCGGGCTGATAGACACTTAAGGAGCTTTTGCTGACGCTTGATGTCGCGGCGCAACCTGCGCACAAAGTCTGCATTAGCAGCAGGCTTATCAAGCTCGGCATTAAGCGTTGCTTCAAGGTCGGCGCAGAGTTTTTTTTGTCGGTGCAGTTCATCATCGTTATGCCTAAGCGTGTTAAAGTTAAAAATGGCTGCCAGCGCCGCGCATGCGTTTATTAAAAGCTTGAGCAGGCCGGCAGCCATTTGTTTATTCCGCGTTTGTGGTTGCGGCGGTAGATTGGGCGTTTGCAGACGTAATAGTCTCAACGCCCTTTTTAACGCCTGCGGCGGCATCAACGTAGGTGTCCGTCGTGGCCGTGCCTGTCATAGTTTTAACCGTGCAGGCGCCGACCGAAGAGAGGATAATTCCTATACCGAGCAGCCATATTTGCCATGTTTTCATGTGTTTCCTTTTTTAGGGTTGAATTCCGTAACGACGCTCAACAAACAAGCAGCCCTTGCTTGTTGCGCGGTAATAAAGCGTCGAGCCGAGGGTGTCCGGTTCTTCGCCGACAAGCCCTTCGTCTTTTAAAAATTGTAAAGCGTCTTTAACATCTTCAAGCGTCCAATCGGGATTTTCGCGCGCAAGGCGGCGGTGTATTGTGTCTGCGCATTGCGCAATGCGAGGCCTTGCCGCCAAATAGTCTATTGCGGCACCCCTGACTTCTTCGTTAGTTTTGCCCGTGCTCATAATTTAGTCTTTTTTTTTCAATTCGCCCTCTAAGCGTCCTACGGACTTATTGATGTCTTGCAGTTCTTTATTGATTGACGTGTTCATCTTTCTGATTTCGTCAAAAATCTCCCGCGTGGTTTTTGCGTTGTATGACCGTATAGACTTAATCTCACCGTCCAAACGCACGCCCTCAAGGCGGTTTGCCTCTTCGTGCCGCAGAAAGTCCTGCTTGCTTAGATAGGTTTCATGCAGTGGCGGCTTTGTGCGCATTTTGTCCCAAATGAAAACCGCTGCTGCGGCTGCGCTCAGCAGGGAGCTTATGACGAGGACTACGACCCCTGTATAAAAGTAGTCTGTTGTGGATGAGGCGGCTGATGTTAAATCCATAATTTTATGGCATTTTAACATCGCTCGGGGGCAAATGCAAACGGCGGTGGCAACGGTGGCACGGCTGGCGGATTTATTTTACGCAGACACAAAAAAACCGCCCTCGAATGGGGCGGTGGTAGGTAATTAGAAAAAATAAATTTATTTGGGTAATAGTCGATCAGCTTCTTTTTTGATAGATACTTTTTCAAATTCATTTAAAATATAATCTTCAAGCGTTTCAAATGAGAATAATATATACAAAAATTGTATTAATGAATATGTGAATAAAAAAGCCGCTATTGCGAAGATATAACCAGTGCCATACGCAGTGTTAGGGATAAAACCCAACACTCCCAAAAATAAGGCGGTAATGGTAAATAAAAGAACTAGATTGCTTAATTTTCTACTACAACACTCAGCCATGTTTTTCAGATTTCTGTATGTTGCGGGCGACACATTAATTTTCATAATGAGATCGATAATTCGCACCCTTAAATTATATGCAGTAACGGAAAAGGCTGCCACGATGAATGCGACTTTTTGTCCTGCTCCAAATGGATCCATTTTATTATCAATCCAAAACCCCCAAAAATAGAATGCTATAAAAGCGACTACGAGTCCCAATACAATTGAAATAGGGTGTCTATACAATCCGCCTTTAAATAATTTTCTCATTACAATACTATACCACTTTTTATCGACTGAACAAGCCAGTCTGTTAGTTTTGATAAAGCGTCTTCTGTAGACAATATACCATCTCTTGCAAGTATTGCCCTGCTATCTGATATAGATAACTCATCACCGCTAATTTTCCCCTTGTTCTTTAAATTTATAGTAGTATCAAGATCTTCTATTTTCCCAAAAGAATTTGCCAACGCCTGCATAAGTTCTTGTGAATCCTTCTTTTTACGACTCATATATTTTATATTTAACCCAACATATACTTTACCGGGATCTTCGGCTTCTGTTAATTTTTTTAGAACAGGATCTGCTCCCATTCCCAATCCGAGCAAAAGTGTTTCCAAGCAAGCCAATAAAGGTGGGTTCATTTTAATCTCCTTGAATGCCCGAACTTCTTGAGATTTAGTTGTATCTTCCTTAAAAAGATTACCTCCTACATGGAATGCGGTTATTTCTGACTCATTAAGCTTTTCTATAGCTTTTTTTGACGGTGGATTATTAAGTTCAATAATCGTTTTCGGTTCGAGTCGGGCTTTGGTATGAATCAACCAAATAAGAAAATCTCTGAAATCATTTATTGTAAGCTCTCTTGACGCCATTATTGTCACATGGTTTTCACGTATTGCAAAGAACAATTCTTGTTCGCGAAGATTACAAGGTCTCCCTTTTGAATCTTTTGGCTCAATAATTTCTTCATGTACAACCCCGTCATCATTCATATCGATAAGTGGAATCTTTTTCCCTTCTTCATAAAGAGCCAACCTGCCGCAAAGACATCCCTGCTTATTGCATATATGCGTTAACGCATGTACCGTTTTGTCTTGTAATTCTCTTTTTCTTGCGTTTGGGACGAGATCATGAGCTCTTTTGAAAAGATCCTCTAAATTGAAGTTTAGATCTGGAGTTGTGCCATTTAATCCAACCGCTCTACGATAATTTATTTTCTTTATTTTTACTTCGCCCATAAGATTGTAATTTATATTGTTAAATTATACGACATTTGTAATTCTATCACCCTTTCAGCTCTGCAATCAAGCTTTTACGCTACTAACGTGAGACTTGTGCTCATTTTCTAAAGTGCTTAATGACGTGAGCAGGCGGTCTATAAAGTCGGCTATGGGGTCTTTGGGGAGGGTTTAAGTTCGCAATCGCAAACCATTGTAGCAACGCTTGCTATATTATTTTCCCGGGTTAGGCTTCGGCGGCGTTCTTATGGGTTTAGCCGGAGGAATGCTTCTCTTTTCCGAATTATTGTCAGCCATATCTATTTTTCCTCTGAAGAAGCCGTTTTGGAATTATTCTGCGGCTGGTCATTCGGTTTTCTTACTGCTTTCATTACAGGCGCAGAGTCCATCGCATAACTCTTAAAAATTGTTACTTCCGGCTGGTTTGCTTTCTCATGAGTCTTTCTTACCGCCGCCATTGGCGGGATTGAGTTTGCCACAACCATTATTTCCTTTGTTTTGTTTATGCTTTTTTGAACATTACCACTATCGCCTTTATTACTCATAACCATTAACCCTTTCAGTTTTAATTGGTTTAGTTAAACCATTGTCCTTTTCTGTGCTGCAAAATTTTCCAAAAGAAAAAAGTAGTCCGATTGAAATTAGGGCTACGATAAAAGAAACTCTAATGAATATATTACACAAATCTGCGAATTTTCCGTAGCGATTTACGTTTTTTACAGCTGCCATTCTTCCGTTTTCATCTAATTGATCATCATTTGCATCATAATGCGAATTACATGATATGGTAGCAACAATACAGGATACAACCTCAATGCCTACGCAGAATAAAAATCCCCAAAAAGCAATATATAGAAAAATTTTATCAATTAGATTTGTAAATCTTGAGATAAAATCAATTTGGGTAAACATCAAAGCAATAGCACCGGAAGATACGCTAAGAATTAATTTAGATAAAAACAGAGAATTTTCCTCATATAAATGAAGGGAATATTGCCGCATTTGATTTTCTCTGTCTTCTTGCATATTGGCGATTTTACAAAAAAATACCTATTCCCCTTTCAGCTCTTCAATCAAGCTTTTTACGCTACTAACGTGAGACTTATGGGCGGTTTCTAAGGTGTTTATGGACATTTGCAGACGGTCTATAAAGTCGGCTATGGGTTCTTTGGGGAGGGTTTTAAGTTCGCAATCGCAGACCACGTAGTCGGCGCCGTCTATGTTTATAACATGTATAGCCTCTACGTCCCGCTTGCACTTTGGGCAGCGATAGGGAAACTTGAGGGGGATTTTTTTGCCTGAAACCATGGGCTACTTTTGCTTTAATGCTTTTAGAATCTCGGCGTTTGACGCCTCAATGCGTGAGGCAGACTTGCATAATTGAGAGAGCGCAAGCAAAAGGGCCGCCGCAAGCAGGCTTGAAACAAGCGCGGATATCCCCCAGCCCTGCAATTTTGCTATGCTTAAAAATATGCACGCAAAAACGCCCGAGAGCATTTGCAAAACCGCAAAAACGTTCAGGATAAGGCAAATTGATGGTGCTTTATTGGGGTTTGACTGTTGCGCGTACTTTGAGGGATTTGGATTAAGTCCCAAGTTCTCAAGATCTGAATCAAGGTTTTTCATGTCGGCTTCCTTTTTTATTGGGGCGGATTTTTTTTGCCCATTTTATTCAAATTTTCTAGAGGCCTTCAATTCTTCTATCTTAAGCTCTATATCGTGAATATCAGACTCTAAGTCGCGTATTTTATCATATTTATCTTTATTCTCGCTAAATGGAAGTTGAGATACATCAACCTTTTCAATTTCTTTATTCAAAGCCTCAAGAGTTAAGTCATCAATTTTTTGGTATATTTCTTTTTTGCCCGGGCGTATGTCAAAATAGTAAACGTCTTCTCTATATTCATTTATATATAATGCCATCAGGATAAAGGTTCCGTCCTCATTCGGTTTAACCTCGGCCTTAAAGTCATCATTGCTCCATGCGCCGTATCCATTTTGCATCGCAAGGCGGCCATAAATTTTATTTTCCTTAATATCGGCTTCCCGAATCTTATAATCAAACTTTGCTATTTTACCCAATTTACGTTCAACAGCGGCAATCTTTTCGTCTTTAATGCGCAACGCTTCGGCGGCTTGGGCTGCAAGTTCCTTTTGCTTAAAATGCGATTGGAGTTTGATTATCCCAAGGCTGAAAAGTAAGAGTACGGCAGCCGATGCGATATAAATGTATTTTCTGGGGAATCTGCCAACTTTTCGATTTTCATGACACCCCGAATATTTTTTCGGATTAGGGTTAATCCCCATGCCTGACAACATTTTATCTGCATCTTTTATCTGATTATTTTTCATGGATGTTCCTTCTTCGGTTACTTGTCAGCGTCAGACTCGTATCTTTTTGTTAAAAGCTCCAGAACTAATTCAAGCTTTGTTCGATCTCCATTTTCGTAAAGTTTTAAAAGCTCTATGGCTGTATCCACAATTTGGGATCTCGTCATTTTACTGTATACAATTTCGTATAAATCTAAAAGGCTCTGGTTATCTGTTTGGGCTTTACCTTGATTCGATTTTGATATGAAATCCTCGACACTTATTGAATCATCTTCAAGGAGAGCCTGGGATATTTTAAATTTTTCAGCTAAGGCGTTTAATGCCCTTGAATAGGGCTTTTGTCCATTAAACCATCTGGAAATCGTTGGTTGATTAACGCCAATTAAATCAGATAGCCCACGTTGCGTTAACCCGCTGCGCTTCATGAGGTATTTTATTTTCTCGGAAAAATGCATAATTTTATACGATTTCGCTTGACCTGATATGATTTTTGATTCAAATTCGGCTCATAAAAACGGAAAACGCTATCTTAAATGGCACAAAATAAAATGAAGGCAATACAAAAGAGTTCCCCCGAAGACTTACGCAAAATATTGCGGGAGCAGGGTTATTCTTTGGTGGGTTGGGCGCGCGCAAACGGATATAGTCGTATTACGGTTACCAGAGCGTTGTCCGGTCGGCATTTAGGCAAGCGCGGGCGCGAAATCCGCGCAAAGGTTGAAGGGCTTACAAAATGAATAACAGAAAGGTCGAAACTATGGAAACTAGTGCAGATGTGGTCATAAAGCAAATGTTAACGTGCCGCCAAGATACGTTGATGGAAAGGGATGCGGCATATCTAAATGCGGTTAATAAGTGCATCCGAGATTACCAAAAACTTATTGCCGACGCCACATTGTTACTCGGTGCTAAATCCCCCTTTGTAGAGGAATGTGCGAAAATTATGAACGCACAACGCGATAACATCATCGCTGTCGCAAACACGCCAAACCGCTATTAATTCACGACTTTAACCTATGAATACAGAAAAACAACTCTATATGACGGCAGATGAGCTGATGCAGCTCCCCTGCCACCCACTGAGAAACAAGCAAATGTATGCGCCGATTGACCTCAAGGGCAAATCGACGGACGTAATCCTAAAAGGATACTTTGAGGATAGGCGGGAGGAAGACGAAGCTCTTGAGATGTCGGTAGCGCAGCTCGGCGTGCAAACCCCCGTAATTATCGACGAATTTAACCAAATAGTCGATGGCAAGCGCCGCATAAGGGCGGCCTACAAATTTGATAAGGGGATGAAAATCCCCGTCCATATATGCCTTTCTGTCGAAGCGGAGCTTATTTTGGTAAACTCCATAATGCACTTAAGGCACCTGACAAAATTTCAACGCCTTTTTACGGTATTTCCCTATGTGCGCGATATGGCAAACGCCCTGGTCGATATAGCCGCCCGTGCCAAAGTAAGTAATTTTAAAGCGGGTAATTCCCCAACAGCGCAAACTTTGCGCTCTCGGGATGACGAGGCGCAAAATATTGCGGACTCCGTTGTTTATTACGGTGACGGTAAGCGAGTTGTAAGGCTCTTTCGCCTTGAAGACTTGGCGCAACTCTTAAGCGTTTCGGCACGTTACCTTAATTACGTCAAGGGTATATATGACGCCATAGATGCAGCCGAAGATCCGGAGAGCGCGGCGGTCATAGCCTATAGGTGCATATTTTGCGACAGCACACCTATTGAGCGCATAGCAAGCGCGGTGGGCGGCGCGTTTTCAGAGCGCAACACCGCCGATGAGGCAAACCGCCCCATGAGCGAACTTTTGGGCAAAGTTGAAAAAGCCCTTGAAACCTTGGCTCTGCGCGTAAGCAAAGACTCAATTTTGCATGACGCCGCGGCCATGGAAGAACTCGGCAAACGCTTTGAAACGTTCGCCTTAAAACTACCCGCCGAACTGCGCGACATTTTGTCAAAAAAACTTCGCGCGGCACAGCAGATAACAAAGTAGCGCCATGAAAAGCACCTACACGCAGCATGAAAAGGCCGAGTTTGTCGCACGCGTCGATGAGCTTATGCGCTTTGAAAACCTGTCACAAAACGCGGCCGCTGCGCGTGTGGGTGTAACGGGCGCACAGGTGCTTAAGTGGCGCCGCGCCCTGCTTGCGGGCGGCGTCACCGCACTGCAAAACAGATACGCCGCCTGCGGCCGCAAACCAATGTATGTGCCGACAGAAGCGGAATCTCAGGCCTTGCGCGAGCTTGTTTTGAATACCGACCCCACAAGCGGCGCGCGCGTCAATAAAATATTGGCGGCGCAACTTTTTGCGCGCGATGAGCGTTGCTCTGACGCTCTGCGGGCGATACTTGAAAATTTGGGCATGTCGCGCCGAGCTTTGCCGCCGACAATCGCCAAGGCAATGCACGTGCGCAAGTCTGATAAGGACCTATTGCGCGGCGGCAAGCGTTACGCCCTTGAGGGGCTTGTAACCCCGCGCGAGCTGTCTTACATTGACGAAATGGGCGCTATTCAAGCCCTTATGCCGGGCGACCTTTGGGAGAGCGACGACATGCATTTAAACGGCATGTTCTGGGTACCGTGGGAGAGCGACACCGACAAATGCGCAACAAAATTCGGCTGCCGCGTCTTCAGGGCGCAGCTCTTGCCTTTTTTGGATGTGGCGACGGGCGGCTTTGTTGCCTACTCTTTAATCTTGCGCGAAAGCGACGCCTACAAGGCCGAAGACATCCGCTGGGCGCTGTCGCACCTGTTTAACACGGTGGGCGTGCCGCGCACCCTGCGCTTTGAGCACGGTTCTTGGGCGTCAAACGCCGTAGAAAGCATAGAAAAAGACATACACGTATGCCGCATTGTCCATGCAAAAACCGCCAAGGGTAAAATCATAGAGGGGCGCTTTAACGTCCTACAACGCGTGCTTGCGGTCAACGAAATACACCTGGGCCGCAAACGCGGAGAGTTTGAATGGGCAAACTCTCAATGGATGGCCTACCGCAACGGCGTGCGCGATCCGCGCAAAGAAATCCCGAGCCTTGCCGAACAGGTGCAGCGCTTAGACGCCGCCTTTGCCTTTGTGAACAACAAGCCCATGAATGGGGAGCTATACGGCCCCGACAACGCCAAAAAGCTGCATAATTTGCCCTACTGGATACCGCAACAGATTGCGGATAAATTTTATTTGGATAACCCGGCACCCCGCAAGCCCGAGCTTGAAGAAATGCTCGCGGTCTTGCCCGCCGCGCGCGACGTTTCAATCCGCAACGGCCTTGTGCGCGTTAAGATGGAAGATTTTGGCGGGGTGTATTATTTCCACAGCCCCGAATTTGCGCGCGTGGGCGACGGGTGGCCCGTTCGGGTATGCTTTGACCCGACCGATCCGGAAATGGGCGCCGGCATACTTTCGCAACGCGATACCGACGATGCGCGCAACCTTTTAAATATCAAGCGCGGGGCGTTTATTTGCCGCGCGGCGTATGTTGAACGCGTGCCGCAATTTGCCGTAGGCGGCGGCGACACGCTGGGCTTTGACCGAGCAAAGCGCCACGCAAAGCTTGCCCATTTACTTTTTAGGGAAATTGTGCCGGCGCACCGCCACCGCGGCGTCACCGTGCACGAATTCCGCAGCGGCACGTCCGGGGAACGCACCGAGGTGCGGGGGCTTTTGCCCGCGCAAGCGCCGTGCCCGACAGTCGCGCCGCGCCGCAGCGCGGCAGAACCCGCGCCAAGCGACCGCCGAGGGGCGGCCATAGACGTGGAAAAGCTTTTTACGGTTGAGTAAAAATTAAACAAAAGGTCAAAAATGGAAAATCCAATCATCACAGAAATCGGTCAGTTGGTTACGCGTTGCGAGAAGCACCAAAAGGCTTTGGGGCTCTCGGACAACGCTTTTGCGGTTAAATACCGCGATTTTGTGGGCAGTTCAAAAACGTGGCGCCAGCGCCTTTGCGGCGGCAATTACGAGGGCGTTAAATTGGACCGCATACTTAAAAAGCTCCGCAATTTTGTAAGCCTTTTGGACGGCGGGGCTGCCATGGAGCAAATCTATGACGATTTGCCAATATTCCAGCAGTTTATCGGGCGCTACAACCGTCTGCAAAGCGCGCGCACAGACAGGCGCGTGATGGTGTTTTTGGGAGAGACGGGCGTCGGCAAATCGGTATGCGCACGCCATATTCTGCGCGAAAGCCCGTCGGAAACCGCTTACGTGCGTTGCCAGCCTACTTGGAAAGATAATCATTTAGCTATATTAAACGGAATTTTGCGCGCACTCGGCAAAGACCAGGTATCGCGCAAGGCAAAGGCGCTTGAGATGGTGCTTGAGCACCTTAAAAGCAACCCGATGACGGTAATATTCGACGAGGCGCACGACGGCGGGGTGGTGCTGCTTAAGCTTATTAAGAGCTTGGTAGATGAAACGCCCTGCAAGTTTATAGTTATGGCATATCCGACTTTGTGGAAGCGCATGCTCCTTGCAAGTTCAGACGCCCACGCCGAGGCGCGTCAGCTTTTTGGGCGCACGCAAAAGCCCGTATTTGACCGCTATGCCGGCGGTACAACAGCGGATAACATAGAGGTATTTTTAAAACGCTCTACGGCGCTTAACGGCTCATCCAAAGACGTGGCCGCGCAAATCTTGGAAATTGTGCGGCATAACGGGAATCTGCGCCTGGTGGCGGACATTGTGGACGCCGCCGACGCGCTTTATATGGAGACCGAAGAGGAACTTGACGGTCCCAAGGTTATAAAACTGGCGCAAGAACTTTCAAACCCGGGAGGTGCGAAGTGAGTATTAAAATATTAATGGGAAAAGATGGTATCCAAGCCTTGCGTGAACTTTTGGATGATAAACCCAAAGCCCTAAACAAGCTGATAGAACTGGCTTCAAGTCTCGTCCTTTTAGAATCTAAAGTTGGAGAATTAACCCATGCGCTAGAATACACAAAGCGAGTTGCCCGCGGTGCAAAATACGACGATAAAGGCACATTTGTTCCGTATCAAATGCGTACCGACGCCCGCGCAATTTTAAAGGTTATGAAAGGAGGCGCGAAGTGAATACTTCCAAATGCGTAAAGGCTCTTTTTATCCGCGCGCGCTCATATATGCCGAACGCGCAGCGGCAAGAGCTTTTGCGCGCGCTTGAAAGCGATGAGACTGCGCTGCTTTGCGTAAATAAAATACGCGACCGCAGGGCACTTATAGGCAAAACGCCCCGCGTTAAAAAGTCAAATATCGAAGAAAAACAAACTACATTATTCGGAGGTAATCTATGAGCATCTTGCAAAAACTGCTTAAGCCGCTTGCGGCTTTCGTTGAAAAATTCCGCTCGGCAAACAAAATCGCCACTCCGCAGATTGAGGTGGCTATCGTCTATAATAAGGCGCGCGGCGGCTTTGCGATAATGTTCCCCGGCGGGGAGCTTTACGGCAATTGGGGGTGTGAGGCCGACGCCTTGCGCGCCGCCACATTTTACGACCGTCTGAAAGTCATCGAAATTGAAAGCTGGCTGAAGCTATATGCGCCGCAGGACGGAGGCTTTTATGATTAAACTGCCCAGCCCCCAGCGCGTGGCCGTATTCAAAAAGCCCAGCGGCAGGTGGGCAATAATGTTTGTTAACCGCAAGCGCTTTGGCGATTTTGCGAGCGCGCCCGAGGCCTCGGCCTTTGCCGAAGCTCGCGGCTGTGTTGCCGCCGTGCTTGGCCCCGTGAGCGCCGCCGATGGGCAAGACGTAATCCACTGGCATTATCAAAATCTTGACGGCTTTGAACGCTGGCGCGCATTGCGCGGCGATGTCGAGCTTTTATCGGCAACGCGCAAGCACGGTGACGGATTTTGGATGTGCGAAACCGACGCCACACGCACTAACGGGCGTCTGAATGTCAGCATTACAGATATCGCGCGCGATATCGCCAAAACGCCATTTTTGTCAAATAACTCTTAACATGATAAACCCATGAGCAAAAATAAAACAGAACAAGCCCCTGCGGCGAATAAAATAATTTGCCCTAATTGCGGCAAAGAAATGCAGATGAGCGTAAAGCTGGTCTATAATGAAAAATGGTTAGCAACATTGGCTTGCCCAGGCACGGACTGCGCGGCTCCTGAATTTTGCGGGATTGCCAAAACCAAAGCATTGGCGGAAGCCGAAGCCCTTGCGGCTTTTAATATGCAGAAAGGCGCAGAAAATGGCCAAGCTTAAGATTAGGCAAATTGCCACGGCTGCAGAATTTTTTGAGTCTGTGGACGATTGCGCCGTTAAACAGGCGCGCGTAGAAAGGCTTGAGGCAGAGCTTAAAAGCAAAATTGTGGCGCTTCAGGTTAAGTATTCCGCAGATATCGACCCGCTTAAAAAGGACGTTGAAAAGCTTTTAAACGAATGTTCCGACTACGCCTCTTTACACCACACCGAACTTTTCGGCAAAAACAAGAGTGCCGCCACCACCGTGGCAGATTACGGCTTCAGGACAGGCACACCAAAACTGGTAAAGCTTGTTAAAAGCAAAGAAGAGGATGTGGCGCTGTCTTTGGAAAACGAGGACGGCGGCGCTTATGTCTCAAAAAAGCTTAGTCTTGACAAGGAAGCGATCAAGTCCGCGTTGGAGCGCGGCGTAGAAAGTCTGAAGCGCCTGTTCCGCGTGGATCAGGACGAGGCTTTTTTTATCAACCCTAAGGCAGATGATACAAGAAAGGCGTAATATGAAAAAAGTAGATATCGAATCTGTGAAAACAGTGCTAAGCCGCTCGGACATCGGCGCAACAAAGGCGGCGCAAATAATTGAAGACATTGTATGCGAGGCAAGTGCCCATGGTGATGAGCGCGAGCCCGTCGTAAAAAAGCAATCCGTAATCGTTCTAGGGGCGTCCAGCCTGAAGACGGATAATCCAATAGGTTGGGTTGTGCAAATCCCCGAGGATGAAAATCCGTCGGAGGCGCTGTCGCTCATCGCAAAGTGCGCGCAAGATTTTAACTTGTCGCCCTCAGGCCGCCGCGTGCCTCTTAAGACCGTCGCCGATGTTATGGAATTTTGCCGCGCGTCCATTTGCAAACAAAATAATCTTTGGATTAAAACCAAAGAACCCGTCTTGGCAATAGTTGCAGAAAACAAATTAGGGTAAGATCATGAAATTTAAAATATACAAAACATCGTGCAGCGTTAACGGAAGCGCCACGGCTCCATGCAAAGCCGCCGAAGCGGAAGTAGAAAAAAGCGAATACGGCTATAACTCTGTAATCTGGCTTGTTGAAATAAAAAGCATAACTGACCTTATGGAGCTATTAAAAGAAGTGGGCGTCTGCGTCATAAGTGGAAAACGCGAGGAAGAAAAATACCCCGAACTCGAAATATACGACGACCACAGGGAATAAATCAATGGCTAGCATATTGACAGTCGAACAAAAAAAACGCGTGTGTATTTTGGCGCGCCGCGCTTGGGACTGCGTATCCCAAGCGCAGCGCGACCACTTTTTGCAGGCCGACGGCGGGCAGACAAAAACTGCGGCGTTCGACATGTGGCGCCATCATCAGCAAGCCGTGGCGGTGGGGCAAATGCGCTTAACGGCGAGCACAAATGACGAATATTGCGTGCTTATGGCGCATTTTGCGATGCTTGCCGACGATCCCGTCGAGGCCGAATTTTGGCTCTTGCGCAACGCCACCGATGAGCAGCGGCGCGCTTTATATTTGATAAAAAATAATTGCGGCGACGGTATCGATTGGCCGAAATACCCGCAGGCAATATGCATTGCCCAAAACAAGTGCGGCCTGAGTGCGGCAACGGTGCGGCAGCTTTTTAACATACTGTCAACCGTCCGCAATCGCAAAGCTTTAAAAAAACAAAAAGAAAATCACTCAGAAAGGCAGTTGAATTTATGGTAAAGACTATAGAAGTTGCGCCTAAAATGTCTATTCAGGCACCTGCGCCCCGCAGGCATACCACATGTGAGATGGTTAAGGTGGGGCCGGATTTATATAAGGCCGTCCCTAAAACGCGGGATGAGTTTGTGCGCCTGACGGCTGCATCGGTTGAAACCTTGGGACTTGGTATATCATACCGCTCGCTCTTGCGCCTTGTATCAAGCGGTTTTGTCCAAGGACAAAAAGTCACGCCGCAAATTTGGCAGTTTAGCCTGGACAGCTATTATGACCATGTGCGCCGCTGTGTCGACGACCCGGATTTTTGGAGCAAAGACCACCCCGACCAAAATTTAAAAAAGTATACCTCTGTCATACGGTGATTAAAATGCGCGTTATGCCTCGGCAAAGCTCGGCAAAACGATTTTCAGCCCCCAAGGGCTACCTAACTAGGCAAACGGCATAAATACGATTTTTAGGCGATTTTAAAAATGATAACAAAACCCATCAGTAACGACGAAGCGGCGGCGCACTTAAAAACCAAACCCGTACTGTCGGCCGGCGCATATTACAAGCTTGCGCCCGAGCTTAAGGCGCGCGCGTTTACAATATCCGGCATTAACTCTGTAGATACCATGAGGTCGGTGCGCGACATTTTGGCCACATTGCCGCAGGGCCGCAACTGGGATGATGTAAAAGACGATATCGCAGAAAAACTGCGAGAAAAGTGGGGAGAGAATGAAAACGCCGTCCAACGTCGCGCCGAGCTGCTTTTGCGCAAACACGGCCTTGATGCCTATCGCGTCGGCCAGTTTGAGGCCGCGCAACGCACCAAAGCCCTGATGCCCTATTTTAAGTGGATAGCCACCAACGACCAAAAGACGCGCCCAAGCCACGCCGCGCTGCACGGCTTGGTTTTACCTGTCGACCATCAGTTTTGGGATGACCACATGCCGCCCGGTTGGGCATGGAATTGCCGTTGCCAAGTTGTGCAGGTATCTCAACTTGACTATGACGAGCAAGTGGAGCTTGAAAGGAATATCCCGCCAGAGCGCCGCAGGGCGCTTACTGAAGCCCAAGCCCAAGATTTGCTGCGCAACGAGCGCCTGCAAACGGGGCCCGACAGCGCAGCTATTGTGCGCTCTGACATGGAGTCCGGCTCAAACCCCAAAAATTTAAAAATGTCTGCGTCTGAAATTTTGCGCCGTTATGACGCGGCGGAGCAAGCCGCATTACTGGCCGAGCTTGACGCCGTAGAACTGCCCGAATACGAATCGAAATATACCGCGCGCGACTGGTTTGAGAATAAACCCGCACCGTCGTTTAAAGAGCCGCAGCCCCGTCCGCTTACGGATAATATACAAATCGATTCAAAAACCCTTGCCCCAAGCGTTAAGCGCGGCTTTGACGGCGCGGTTGAGTCAATTTGGAAAGCGCACGGCGCGTGCGAAATGCCCACGTGTACACTCGTCTCTGCCCCCATAACAAACCAGGGCGAGTATGACCCAAATACGCGCACCATTACAATAAACCCGCTCGCCAAAAATCCGCAACTTACAATAATGCATGAGGCGGCGCACTACTTATCACATAAGGGGTTTGGCGTGCGCGACAAGTTGTCGGCAGGCACCGACAAAAAACTCTCCGCGCTTATGAAAACCATTGACGCAAGCAGCCGCGTAAGCGTATTAAAGTTAAAGCGCGACATGGGAGAGGCAGACAAAGATTATAATTATTTGTTGCAAGACGAAGAACTCTTCGCGCGCGTCTATACTCAATATGTTGTGACCAAAAGCGGACAAGCCGAGCTTTTGAATAATTTGGATACCGACTATTATTGGCCGCCGAAGGAGTTTGAGGGAATATCAAACAAATTGGAAACACTCTTTAAGAGATTAGGCTGGAGGCTGTAAATGAAAACGGTAACACGCGAAGATTATTACAGGGCGATTGCGCATTTTGCCCACGAAGCCGCGGCATGGCGTGGCCGCTGGGATGATATCCCCATGCCGGATAAGGCATACCTTATAGAATACCACGCCGCGCTGCGCGATATGGCACAGCGAGACATGGATATAATAGACGCGGTCAAAGAAATAACTTTAAAATTCCCCAACGAAAGCCCGAATGGCGTGATCGGATCGCTGTCGGGTTTAACGGGCGGCTTTCAGGAGATTATGTAATGGGCTTAAAAATTGAAATTTTGGAAGATACCGCCACGCCGTCTTTGCTTAAGTATTTTGAAAGCGAACCCGCGCTTAAACAAAACGTTCTCGAGGCCGTAGCACTTGAGCTACAAAGCTACGCGGTGCAGTCTTTCGGTGACCCATCAAAACGCGTAGCGCCTTGGGCGCCAAAGAAAGACGGTAAGCCCTCAAACCTCACAAAGAGCACAAAGCTGCGCCAAAGCATACGCGTATTTACCGCCACAGCATCAAGCGCCGCCGTCGGCAGCGATGCCATGTATGCGTCTGCCCATCAGTTCGGCGCGCCTAAGCGCAATTTGCCGCGCAGGGCGTATTTCCCGCTCACGGTCGACGGCAAACTTTTTGCACCGTTTGAGCGGCGCGTAGACGCGCTTGTGCGCCGCGCCTATAAAATATTTTAAAATAAATTTGCCAGCCGTGCCACCGTTGCCACCGCCGTTTGCGCGGCGGCTTTTTTTTTGTCATACTGGCACCTGTGAGTATCGCAATAGCAAAAACAGGAGAACCGCCATGCAAGCTTAAAGTATTGCCTTGGGGCGACTCGTTCTATCGGGGCGGCCGAGAAAAGGTCGCGCTTAACGAACGGTCGCTGACCGAGGTGCCGCGCATGCACAAACTCTATAATTACGACCGCATAGCGCTCGATTTCTCGCATAATTCGTTCCCGCTTTCTGACGCCTACAAAGAACCTGTCACGGTCGCGGCATTTGGGGAACTTAAGGTATTCTCCGGCGACGGCGCCTATTTGGAAAATTTACAGTGGACGCCCGAGGGCGCAAAGGCGTGGGCGAACGGCGACTATCCGGACTTATCGCCCGTAGTTAAAACCGAGCCCGACGGCACGGTTACATTTTTTCATTCCGTTGCGCTGTGCCGCAACGGCAAGCTTGAGGGTTTGCATGCCTTCACCGACGACATTTCGGCAATAATCAGCCCGAATTCAACCAATAATAAAACAATGAATCCCGACGAAGCAAAAAAAATTAAGGGGCTTCTCGTTGCGATTCTTGGCTTGTCGGAAGACGCGGACTTAGCCGCGATAGAGACGGCGGCCAAGGACTTCGGCGAAAAACTCAAAAAGGCGGAGGGCAATAAGCCGCCCGCAAATCCTCAGCCCGACGCGCTCAAGGCGTTCTCGGACTCTCTGGGCGCAATTAAAACGCGCTTAGACAAAATCGAAGCCGACGGCGCCACCGCGCGCAAATCGGCAATAATATCGGCCGCAATAGCCGCGGGCAAGCAGGTGCCGGCCGACATCGCGGCCAAGCTTGATGAAGCCGCATTGCAGGCTTTCTGCGCAAACCTCCCCGAGGGCGTAGTGCCGCTTACAAAGCGCAGCCCCGACGGACTTAAAGAGTTTACCTCAAACCCCATAGGGTCCCCCGTAGTAGCCTCCGTCTGCAAGACACTCGGCCTGTCGGAGGAAGATTTCAAGAAAGGATCTAAGTAATATGGCATACAATATTTCAACCCGCGACGGCAGATATATTACCGTCCCCGTAAAAGCCGAGACCGCCATTCTTGCGGGCGCGCTTGTTGCGCTTAATGCCGACGGCATGGCGGTTCCGGCGTCGGACGCCGCAAACCTTAAAGTAATAGGCCGTGCCGAAAACGATGTATTAGGAGGTGCCGCCGATGGCGACGTCAGCCTTACCGTTTTGCGCGGCGTATTTAAATACGACAATTCCGCCGCAAGCGCCGTAACTGCCGCAAACCTTGCAACACCGGTTTACGTTGCCGACGCGCACACCGTTGCCGCCGAATCCGTAAACGGCATATTCGCAGGCGTAGCGCTTGAAATTGACGCTGACGGCGGTGTTTGGGTCGACACGACTCTGGCGCCGCTATGCCGCGCGCCCGAAGAAGCCGCCGCGCCCGAAGGCGGCGTATAACCCTTAAAAAGGAAAGTTTAAACTATGATTATTAATAAATCAAACATCGCCCTTGCAGTACAGGGCTTCAGAGCCTTATTTAACAACGCTCTCAACGGTACCGTTCCCAACGATACGGGCCGCAAGCTGTCAATGGTGGTGCCCTCAAGCAACGCCACGGAAACCTGGGCGTGGCTTGAACACCTTGCCGGCATGAAAGAACTCCTCGGCGAAGTCAAAATTGAAAATATCGCCGCGGACTCTTACACCATTGCCAATAAGGAGTGGGAGCTAACGGTCCAGATTCCGCAGGCCGACTTTGAGCGCGATTCTTACGGCAAGTATCGCAATTTGATATCGGGGATGCCAGCAAAGAGCCGCAGCCACGACAGCCAAATGGTCGCAAAACTACTGTGCGGCGGCTTTGACAATACGTGCTATGATGGCAAGAAGTTCTTTGCAACGGATCATGCGTATAAAAATAACGACAAGATCACGTTCTCAAACAAGCTGACAAAAAAGCTTTCGGCAACGCAGTTTGAAACCGCGCGCAAAATGATTAAAACCGTCCGCCGCGCGGATGGCGAAAGCATGGAGCTCGGCGCCGATCTGTATCTCATAGTGTCGGCCAAAAACGAAAGTTTGGCAAAGTCCATAGTGGAGGCCGAACGCAATGCCGACGGCTCGACTAACGTCAACAAGGGCACCGCAAAAATCATCGTTTGGAGCGCTATCGACGTGCTCGGCGAAGACATGTGGTTCTTGGCCGACTTGGGGCAAGTCACCATCATGCCCTTTGTCATTCAAGAGGAAAAGTCCGTGGAGCTCATAGAGGTTACAGACCTTGAAGATTCTCGCGTGGTCACCACCCACCAGTTCTTGTTCCAAGCCTATAAACGCACGGGCTACGGCTACGGTTTCCCGCAGCTAGTTGTGGGCTCTACCGGCGCACAAGCTTAACAATAACCAACCCTAAACCGCCGGGGGGCCGTAGAGATTTTTTGACCTATCTTTGCGGCCCCCTCTTTTTAAAATATGTGGCAGACAGTAACATTAAACGGCATTTTGGCGTATCGCCCGCAGGCGATTATCGACGCAATTAACGACGGCTACGACTGGGAAGACTCCCCCGTTTATACTGCCATTGCCGACGTGACTGCGGACGTGCGCGCGTCGGTCGCCGCATCCGGTAAATATAAGCTAGACGTCAACGCCGCAAGCATACCGTCGGAACTCATGGCGCAGGCCGTTGCCCTTGTTATAGAGCTTGCAAAGGGAAAAATCAATATGGCGCTGACCGATGACGAAGTGCGTCTTGCAAATGCCGCGAGGGAAAAACTCGCAAAAATCGCAGACGGCAATTTGGCCGTTTCGCAGCCGACCAACCCGCAGGCTGCAAGTTCAAGCGCGCAGACGGGTGGCGGCGGTGCCATAATCTCCGCGCCCAGCGTAACATTTGACCCGCCCGGGAGGCTGCATTGCTGAATGAACCCGTTTTATGAGATCCAATCCTCCATTGAGGGCGTTGCGGCCGCCGCAATAGATAATACGAAAGTAAAGGTACTTTCGCGGCGCAAGGGCGATACCAAAAATGAGGTAGACGCGGAACTTTCAAAAATTGGCGTGGCCGTTATTGTGTCCGCACCGCTGCCCATTGAATACGGCACGGGCGGCGGCAATGCACTGTATATAGATAAGGTGCGCATCGGCCTGCAAATAATTGAAAACGTCGGGTTAAATAAGACGGCGCCCAAGGCGTTTGAGCTGCTGACTCTCCTCACAAAAAAATTTCACAACGAGCGCATAACGCTCAGTGACGGACAAATAATAACATTTGTTTTGCTGCCCGTCGAGGACAAGTCGCCCGAAGATACGGCGCATGTCATTCTCTTTCAACCTATGGAATTTGCATTAACAATTTAACAAAATTTTAACTCAACACTAAGGAAATATATGGGCTTCAAAGCACAACCAATAAAAGTCATCAAGGGGCCTTGCTTCGTAAAATACGGTGCAAACGCCTTTGTCACAAAGGGCGACGTCAAAGTCGCATTTAAGGGCACCTATGAAAAAATCCCCACGGGCACCGGCGGCAACATAGGTTCAATGCTGGTAGGCATGCGCGCCGATATAACATTCTCGCCGCGAGAATTTACCGCGCTTGCGGCACTCTTTGCGTTTAAAGATTGGGTTGCTGGGCAGCCTATATTTTCTGACGCGGGCGGCGCCGATGAGGTTTTAAGCATATATTCAGCCAGCACAAGCGCGGCGGGCAAGACCGACGAGCTTGAGTTTTCGCGCGCAGGGCAGACTGGCTTTTCGGCGCTGACTCTCGGAGTTAAGGCGGACCCGCTCGCGGATTTAACGTATACCGCACTGCCAAATCTTCGTCGAGGCGGCCTTACCGACCGCGGCGTGCTTGCGCTTGAGACGGTCATAGACGCCCCCTTTACGGTGCCCGCCTTGGTACCTGCAAACATTATGCGCATACCCGCGATTGGCAAAATCGGCGACATCTATTTTGACATGGATGACGGCGCGCAAATTACCTTCAATGTGCCGACAACCGAAGACAGCACCTGCCGCACGGGCGTGCATAACCTAATCTGCGGCGACATCGAAGTAAGCGCGCAGTTAAAAGCAAAAAATATCTCCGAATCCGATTGGCGTTCTATCGCCAAGCTTTACGGCACTACTGCGCTCGGCGGCGTGTTGGGTCTTACAGCGCCCGATCTTATCTTGCGCGGCGCCAAGGCGGGCGATTACCAATTCACGCTGCCGCGCGCAGAATGCGATACGGATAAGGAGCTTTTGTTCTCTCGCACCGAAAACCGTTTTGGCGCGCTCACATTCAACTCTTACGGCGATGATGCCGGCAAGCGGTTCTTGGTTGCGCTCGCCGCGGCCGATGTCGCCTTTGATGACTTAGCGCCGCTGCCCGCGGCTTAATATTATGCTGCCCGCGCGGATAGAGTTTGCAGGTATGGTATTGGGCGAGGTGGGTATCGACGGCGTTTACGCGATTGATACACGCCTCGTCTCGATTGCGCGCGAAACACAGACAATTAAACTACGCGGGGCGCTCTTCCCCCACCAAATTTCCGCGCGCAAAACCAGCGCAGTATTAAGCGTAACGGTATCGCGCACCATGCCGTCAGTCTATACTGCGGAGCGTTACGAAATTGCCCACGCGACAAAACTGGCCGAGCTTGAGGGCGGCAATGTGCGCGCTGATACCGCGCGTAACACATACATTGCGCCATACGCACAGCTTGCGGGCATCACGCCGCAGCGCAACGGCATAAACGTTAAGATGACCTATGAGTTTCTCTGCGGGCGCATAGACACCGCATGGGCGCTTGTCGCAAAAATCGGCATGGATGCAACGCCCGCGCGCTTACTCATGCGTTTAAACGGCGTCGAAACAATACCAACCCTAGAAAAAATTTAATATGGCAAATTTACCTGACGTCCAAATCGGCGATATTACGCCAAACCCCACCTTGCCCGACACCGCAAAAATCCCCTGGAGCGAGGGGGCAATAACATACGCCGCGCTTTACGCGCAAATAAAGGCCGCGCTTTTGGCGGACATACGCGCAAGCGGCCTTACGCTTGAGGGCGCGCTTTTGCTCAAAAACAAAGAGTCTGCGGCGCTTGAAGAAATCGCAATCACCACAAACGCCCAAGGCGTCTCAATCCCGTTTGTACCAGAGGAGTAATTTTATGATTAAAAAAATTTTACCATTGATTATTTTAATGGCGGCCTCGCAGACCGTGCAGGCGGCCTATAACCGCCCGCTTACGGTGGATGAGTCGGAGCACTTGCACCCGGGCAGCAATTTTATTGTCAATAATGACCTCGCCACAAATGCGAGCGTGCTGTCCGCCCTCGATGATTTTACGGGCGGCGACCTGACGGGGCTGCTTGTTAATTACGTAACCAATACGCAGCTCACCGCGGCGCTCGCCTCTTTTGCGCAGACTGCGGACTATTATACTAAGACATACATTGACGCCACATATTACACCAAGACGGCGGGCGATGCGCGCTACGCGCTCAAAACCGACGTGCCCACAATCGCAACGCTCACGCCCGGCACGGGCATTACGGGTACGGATTTTAACGGCAGCGCCGCGGCAACGTGGAGCCTCAACCAAACGTACATCGACGGCCGCGCAAATACCGTTGCCACGCAGCTCATAGACGCCCGCCTGCCGGAGCAAAAAAAATACCCCGTATTTTTAATAGATACCTCCGGCGGGTTTTCTGATGCCGAGGTTAAGGGCTGTTTGCCTTATTATTCTGCGGATTTCGTGCGCCTTTGGTATACCACCACCACCGCCGCAGACAACGCCACGGGCTACCGCACCAACGCCAAGGCGGACATTTACGCCGACATATTCTTTACGTCCCCGGATATCCCCCTCATAGACGCGCGTCGCATTATCCAATTTGTTCCTGAGGCTTATAACACAATAGCCGCACAGGCGGCCGCAATGTCGGCGCTTTCTGCGGGGCCCGCCGTGCCCGCAATAGGCGGCATTGAGATTTGGCCAAACGTAAGCGCGTACATAGGCGATCCGGTCGAGGTGCCTGTGGCCGCTTTTTTCGAGCCTGAAAATAACCCCGCTTATATTGACCCGTCTAAATACGTCGCAAACCCGGGGGCAACAGACGGCAGCGTGTCTTTTGTTGCCACGCGTTTAACGCCTACGGATTTTGAGCGGTCAGCCGCGGGCAATCCTATATATCGCCCCATCATGCCTTTTTACTGCCTAAAAACCCGCCCCGTCCAATACATCTTGCGCGATGAGCAGTTCGGCGATGTGGCCGACCTTTTAATCTGGCCGCGCGGTTTGCGCATAAGCGCGGCCACGCGCATTACAAGCGGCCTTCCCGCAGGCTATGTCAGCGGCGTCCAAATCAGCGGTTATAGGGTATTGGGGGAGTTCTCGGGCTCGGCGGGGCTGGTCTATTACCCATATACCTTTGAGGCGGGCAAAACTTATATGGTTATCACGTCGGCGTGGGTTAAGGCCGTCAGTGCAACGCCGACAGCCAAAATCGGCATAGGTGTATACACATCGTTTTTAAACTCAACCTATGTTAATCGCGGATGGAGTTTTGGCGCGATGAGCAGCACCGCTTGGACAAAAATGACCTACATTACGACATTTGTCTGCTCGGCCTCTACCACTACAAACGCGCAGAAAATCGGCATAATGGTAGGCATACAAGGCTCGGACACGGTCTGCACCGCGCAAATCACAGGTCTGACCGTTGCGGCAATTCAACTTGATTAAACAAAACGGACAAACCCATGCAAAAAAAATCTTTAATAAAATTCTCTTGCTGGCTATTCGCCGCCTCTTTGGCGTCTTGCCAACCCGCGCACGCGCAAGCGGGGCTTGCGGTGCCGACAGAGTTTGCGGCCTTTGGCAAAACCCTATCGCTGTCGTATGAGGTGCATAACTCAAGCGCAGACCCCGCGCGCGATTTTGCGCGCCTACAAGCCGCCGCCGAGGCGCAATATACCGCGCTTTGCCCGGGGCGTCTCAAAGTAAACCTCTCGCCCATGTCGTATTTTGGGCAATGGCGCGCGGCTCTCATAAAATCAAACGCCGCCGCCGCAGACTGGCAAAAATTTTACACGGTTTTAAACACTGAGCTTCAAAACCAACAAAAAATCAAAAAGGAAAACTAAATGAAAAAACTACTCTCTATTATATTCTGCACCGCGCTGCTATTAGTATGCGGTTGGTCGTCTACCATGGCCGCAACCTTTGCGGAGCTTGCGGCAAGCTTGCCCGATGACGCCAAGCTCCGCCCCGCAGCCGCAAAGGCGATATTGACCAACGGCGATAACCTCGCGATTATCGGCGTAGAGTTTGACAAGGTCAGCGGTGAGACTGTTGTCTACACCGCACTTTTTACGGTCGAAAAGGAGCGCATACTTTTGACGTATTACGCGGAAACTCTGACACCGTCTGAAGGCAATATGCTCTCGATGTGCAGGGTTGCCCGCGCGCGCTTTGCAAAGCTTGCGTCTGCCGAGCTTTACGCCGCCGCGCTCGGCTCTCCAAACCTCTCCGAGATTGAAAAATTGTCCCTGCAAATACACCGCGGCGACCTTGCGGAGTTTTGGGCATTAGACCCCTCGCTCTTTGACGCCGGCCAAGCAACGGCTTTTTTAAACAAACTCGAAAAACTGAGGCTGCAAAAGTCCGATTCGGACTGCTTTGAAAAATACATGCAGCTTTGCAAAGTGTGGGTAGATAAGGCGGCATTTGCAGACCAATACGCCCGCGCCGTAAAGCTGCGCGACTATTATTTTGCGGCGCTCCAGAGCGCGCAGATACTAAACCAATAAACAAAAACAAAAGAGGCAATCATGAAAAAATTACTGATAATATTTGGAGCGGCCTTGTCCGCATTTACTCTCGGTGGGTGCGCAAATACCACGAAGATTCTCGAAACGACCTACGCCGAAGACGGTAAAACCGTTGCGAAAACCATAGAGACTGAAACCGATGAAAGCATAGGCTCAATCTTGGCAAAAGCGTATGTCGACGACTCGAAAAATAAGTTCCGAGTTGTTTGGATGGACGCCAACAAATTTGACCTGGGTATTACCTATACCAGCGGCGTGCCGACTTTGGGCGTAGGCTACCTGTCTATGAACGGCGGCTTTATTGATGTTCCGTTCAAGGTCGACGGAACCCCTCTCATAACCTTAGACAAGGATGCGGTAGGATATTTGGCCAACATCGTCAAAGCCACTAAGCTCGACATGGGGGTTTCATACGATAATAGCGGAGACTTCTCATTCGGTACAGGCAGCTCTGCATCGGCAACATCGGCAAACGCTGCAGTTCAAACTGATAATACGTCTGCCGTATCGACAACGGCAACCGAAAACAAGTAAATGGCCGACGAGAATTTTAAAATCGGTATTACGCTTTCCGCCGACACCTCCGGCGCCCAAAAGGCAAAGGAGGCGCTGGACGGCTTGCGCAAAGAGGCAGGTGATGCCGCCGGCACAGATTTTAAACTCTCGGCACCGATGGAGCGGCTGGCGGGCGTTACCCAGGCAACGGTAGACTCACTCCGCGCAATCGCCGCCGCGCTGGGCGAGGATAAGGCAGAGAGCATAGATAAGGCGGCCGATGCAATGCAAGGCCTGTTAGACTCTACAAGCGGCATGGATGCCGTCTTGCCAAGCCTGCGCGATATTGAAGAGGCGCTTTTGTCTGTGGCCGCATCCGGCGGCGATGTTGACGCCGCATTTAAAGATTTAACCGCTTCGGCCTCTGCTGCGCTTGAGCGGCAGGCGGAAGCGTATCAGGCGCTCGATGATGCCGCAGACGCCGCGGCGGGTAAAACTAAAGATGCCAAAGATGCCGCCATGGGGGCGGCGGGGCAATTTAACGAGGTGGCGCGCGGTCTTGCCAACGCTTTTGGTGCGCAAGGCACCGGGCGCATTTTGCAAGTGGTTCAGCTGCTCCAACGCGCAAAAGACGCGGGCTTGGGCTTTGCGGGTACAATAAAGTCAATCGTCGCGGGCTTCGGCCCTCTCGGCCTTGCCATCATGGGCGTATCGATGGCGATAGCCGCATTCAATAAATTCCGCGAAGCTATGGATGCGGGATATGTTGCGGGTCTGCGGCGTCAGGTGGAATTGAGCCGCGAACGTACAAGCGCCGAAATCGATTTTCGTAAGCAAATTGAAGAAACAGGTATAAGCGTCGCCGCCGCGCATGAAAAAATCAAATCGGCTTATGAGGCGAGCGCGGAGCTTAACCGCAAGGCCAACTATGCACGCAAGAAGGGTCGCGCCGACGAGGCCGCACAATTAGAAGAAGAGTCTCGCCAACTTGTAAATACGGCGGAGCTCTTGGAAAAGAAGGGTGCTGCTCTTGAAAAAATAAAGGCGCGTCGTTTCGATGAGGTTTTTAAGTCTATTGCTATTGCTACCGATCAAGAAGGCGCGGCAATTGAGCGCAGTTCGGATATAGTGGCTCGCGCCAAAAGCGAAAGAGAGGCGTTACTTATAATTAATGCACAACTTGCGGCGTCGCTTATAAAGATTACGGATATACAAAACCATCCGGACAAGTATAATGAAAAAGACTTACTGGCAGTTCAAGAGAGTCATAACAAAATTTTGTCCGAACGTAGGCGGTTGGTGGAGTCGCTTAAGGCAACCGATACTCTACGTATAGCCCGAGAAGAGCAGTCCGCCAATTTAAAGATTTTACAAGCGCGCGCCGACGGCAACAGCGTTTTGGCTATCCAGCTTGAGCGCGAGCAAGCAATTTTAAAAAATGCCCGCAGCCTCTCTGACGAGCTTAAAATCCAATTAAACGGCGAGGGCGGCGCGCTCGAAATTGCGCGTCAAAGGGCAGCGCTTGAAGAAAGCATAGCCGCCAAGCGCGCGGCTGATGACCTTAAAATCCTCAATCTCCGCGCGGGTGGCGACGAAGCCGGCGCGATAGCGCTTGAGCGTGAAATTGCGCGGCGCGAACGCATAAATGAATTGGTAAAAACTGCGGGGCTATCTCAGGCGGAAGCCGCACAAAGGGTTGAGGCTTCAGAAACTGCGGCCGCAGCCGTAAGCCGCCGCAAGCTCGACGAAGAAACGGCCATTCAAATCTTAAAATCAAAAGGTGCTTTTGATCAAGCTGCCGCCCTTGAGCGCGAAATTGCGCGCAATAATGCCGTTCTCGCGCTTATGCGCGAGGCTGGACTGACGCAATCCGAAGCGGCAAGGTATGCCGAGGTGCAGTTGTCCGCCGGCGACAGAAAGCTTAAGCTTGACCGCGATGCCTACAAACTTGAGGCAGACATAAAGCGTTTGCGAGCGGCGGGCAAGACAGAGGCCGCAGATGAGCTTAAAGTGCGCGCGGATGCCGTAAAGCTCCAGCAGGAAGCGCTCGAACTTGCCGAGCGGCTTAAAATACCGTATAAAGAGGCGTTGTCCGAACTCAAAAAACTTAACGACGCCCTAAACCCGAAGCCTAAAGACAAGGATGCGGGGGATGTAAAGTTTGGCCGCACCACGAAACAAATTGAGCGCGAGCAGGAAAAAATCAAAAAAGACTTGGATTCGGACGATCGCGCCAAGGTTGAGCGCGCTAAAAAACAAGAGAATAAATTTGAAGACAAGTACGGGATTGGCATAAATGACAAGGCGTCCGACTATGCCGGGCGAGACCGTAAGACCAATAAATTGGTGGATCCCAAGGTAGGACGCGAAGCAGATGACCGCGCCGGTGAAAAGAAAAGCGACAAATCGTTTGCGGGTGCGGCCAAAGCCGACGCCGCAAGCATGGAAGCGCAATCCGCAAAGCCCGCAGCGGCACAGGGCTCCAATGTTGCGCTTGAAGGCGCCATAAAGGAGCTGGCCTCATTGAAGACTCCGAAACAGGCGCAAGGCGGAGAGGGTAAGGGCGGCGGTTCCGGCGTAGGTGACCGCGAGATGTTGCGCGAACTTTCAAAATTATATCCGGCCTTGACGGCGATTAAGTCCACGCTCGATAAAATTCATTCGCAAACAATTTCATTGGCAAACAAATGAGCAGACCGCTTTTAAGCACGCCCTATTACGAAAAATCATGGCGCAAAGTGCATGTCTTTGACGACTTGCATTACAACCGCGCGCATTTTTTCATCGAGCTCGAATATTTGATTAATCGGGGAGCCGAGGTTACCCGCACAACGGGCGACATAAGCACAGCGCCAACCCTTACGCGCGATATGCTTTCGGGCGATGGCGAGCTAATATTTGACGATGTCCCGACGGGCGATGGAGATTTTATAAGCAATAGAGACTATAGGTTAATAAAAGATTCCGCACGCCCCGAAAACGAAGACGAGGATTTGATACGCGTGACCGAACTATACGGCTACGCGCCAGGCGGGGTTTTTTACGGCACCGCCAATGACGGAGTGGAGCGTTGGCCGACCGAAGACCCGGACGGCTATGTCGAAAAGTCCTGCGCCACATCAGGGAGCGTGTATGCTTTGGCCACGAAAGAGTTTGGTATAAATATGGTCGCAAATGCCTCATTCTTTCGGGTAGGCGACGAGGTGCGGTTGTACGGCGTGGGTTCTGGCAGCTATTATGATTTTGTTTGCCCGCCTGTAAAAATTAATCGAAAAGAGGCCAACAAAATTTATGTTAATACATTTTCTGGCGTTTTCACAACATCGACGACGGAATACGGCGGGCAGGACGTCATAAACATTTTAAACCGCATCAACCCCTCTTTTTGGAGCGGAACTCTATTTTTGATTCGCGACCTTATAAAGGTTCCGAAAAAGACCATCAAGGTCAATTTGCGGACTGAGACAACGTATAGCATCGAAATACCAGCCGAAGAGTTGGCATTTGTGCCGACAAACGAGGGCGGCGTCGAAGTCGATTCTATAACGCAATATACCACGCCCACAATAAGCGCGTGGAAAGCCAGTGTGGCTGCGCGCGAATATTATCTCTATGAAGACGCCCTTATTGAAGAGGCGTGGCCGGGGATTTGGCGCAAGGTTCGCAAGCTTGCGCCGTGCCGCTGATTCCCCGCAGATGTTGCGCCGATTATCCGCCGCTGTGCGGCGGCGGTTACAGAAACCCTAATTTTAACCCTTTTTCGCGGTTACGTTTCAAACCCTTTCGCAACCCTTTTCAAACTTTTCGGCGGTTACAGATGGCTATAGATTCTCATCAGATTCACTAATCATCCTCAATATGATGTTTGATTTGCTTTAGAACCCGATGCTTTTATTTGCGTTAAAAGCACTTTCAATAAGTTTATTCTAAAAATTATCAGCGTTTTATGTGTGTAGAGGGGTATTTTTGATTTACATTTTATTGTAGTAGAATATACTATAATTTAATAAATGAGCGAGAATAAGAAGGCATACGTCAGTAAAATGACGTCGAAGACAATCCCGTGGATGGTTTACTATTACGAGGATGAAAAGCGCAAGAGAAAGTATTTTGCAAGCAGGACAGAGGCCGAGCGTTTTGCGGCGGAAATCAACAAAGAATTGCTTTTGCCGACAGATTTTCAAATCAGCCCTAATGAACGCTATGCCTTTACAAACATAAAAGCAAAGCTTGAGGCTTCGGGTCTAAGCTTTGACGACTTGCTGAAAATCATAGACCGCCAAGTGTCCGAAAGGGCTCTTGAAGCCATTGCGCCCAAAATGACCAAAGAAGCGGCAATAGACCGCTTTATTAAAAGCCGTATAGAAAAAGGCCTCCGCAATATTTCAATAATGGGTTATGAGCAGCGTCTGCCGCGCTATTTAAAAAATTACAGCCTTTATATGACGCAAGAAGATGCGCAGCGTCTTATAGACAATGCGGCTTCGCCTTTGCATTTCAAAAGAACACTATCGGGGTTTTGCGCATAACTTGCAGATACGGGTGATATTTCTTTGCCGCAATAAACTATCGGGGTTCCTTTATTTAAGGTGTGCGCAAGGCCGAGAAGCCGATTTGTTCGGTTCATTTTTTTTTGACTTTTGGCAAAATATAAAAAAATTGAAAAAATTGTTGACAAAAAGTAGGGAATTTGAAAACTCTACCAAAATAGTCATATATAATTTTGCAAACATGGCAGCATATCAGACAGTCAAAAAAGTAAGCAGGGCGCGCGCGCTTCCCCCAACCGGGTATACGGCGGCCGCTTTTGCTGCGTCTTTATATGTCGGCGTCATGTATGCACTTTATTTGTATGAGCTTTCGGATGTCCGAATGCCTAAGGGTTATTGTTGTAAAAATTAAGCGCAAGCGCTTTTTGCGGACTTAGTCCGCACTTATCGGCCGCGAGGCTGTTATTCGCATTACAAAAATTTTACGCACATCTTCACGCATAAAGACTACCAATATAGTAGCCTTTATATATAGAGCAATAATATCCCGGGGCACCAATAGCGCCCAAATCAATCAACAAAAAAACAGCACTCAAAATGAGCAGCAATAAACACTCACATTCCGCCCCCAGGGGGCAGGAATCTTACGGCCTAAGGGCGCAGGCGCTTTCGCCGCTTGAAGTCCTCGGGCAATCAATCGCAAACATTGCGCCGACTGCAACGCCTACGGTGGTAATACCGCTGGTTTTTGCGGTCGCGGGCAACGCAACCTGGGCGGCCTACATCTTCGCGGTGATAGGCATGCTTTTGGTAAGCGCCAACATCAACGCGTTTGCGCGGCGCTCGGCTTCGCCGGGATCGCTTTACACATACATAGTCGAAGGCCTAGGCCCTTCTTGGGGCATAACCATAGGTTGGACGCTCTTTGTGGCCTACGTAACCTGCGCATCGGCGGTGACGACGGGCTATACAAATTACGTGAATGTCTTACTCAAAGACGTCTTCGCGCTTGAGGGCGACATAAGCCCCTATTTTTCCGTCGGCATACTGGGCTTGGGCGTTATAGCGGCTTGGTTTGTGGCATATAAAGACATACGGCTTTCGGCGCGCCTCATACTCGGCATAGAATTTATTTCGGTCTCCTTCATAATTTTGATTGTGGCAATCACGCTTTACCAAGGCGGTTTAAAGCTTGATTGGGCGCAGTTTAAATTTGAAGGGGTTACTTTTGAAGGCCTGCGTATCGGCTTGGTGCTGGCAATATTCAGCTTTGTGGGTTTTGAAAGTGCAACCGCGCTTGGCAGCGAAGCCCAAAAACCCTTGAAAACAGTGCCTGCGGCCGTAAGACGCAGCGTGATTTTAGTGGGTTTGCTCTTTGCGATTTCGGCCTACGCGCAAGTATTGGGTTTTGAAGGCAGCGCCGTTACGCTCGACAAGAGCGATGCGCCTTTGCAGGTGCTCTCGGTCAAGGCGGGTGTGCCGCTGCTTGGCAAAATCATAACGGTGGGCGCTATCATAAGCTTTTTTGCTTGCGTCTTGGCGTCAATCACGGCGGGTGCGCGCATATTGTTTTTGATGGGCAGGCACGGGCTTTTCACAAAGGCCATAGGCCAAGCCCATGAAAAGAATCAGACGCCGCACATCGCTACCACGATTTCTGCGATAATAGCCTTTGTGCCGGCGGCCATACTTACGGCGGCGGGTGCAAACCTCTTTGCGATATACGGCTGGATAGGCACGACTACGACTCTTGCCTTCATAGTGGCATATGTGGCCATATCTGTTGCCGCACCCTTATATTTAAAGCGCCGCAAGGCTTTAACCCCCTTCGCAATCTTTACTTCAATTGCATCGGTGGCGCTTTTGGTGATGGTGCTTGCCGGGCTCGTATACCCGCTTCCCGAAGCCCCGTATTCTTATCCGATTTACGCCTTTGTGGGTCTCTTCATAGCCGGCGGCCTCTTGAGTCTCTTTGTGAAGTTCAACTCAAACTCAAAGAATGTAAGAGAAAACATAGCGCGCGACATAAGCGAAATTAACGAGCGCTTCAGCGACGCAGGGCGAGACATTTAGCAAATTTCGGAAATTCGTCGGGGGGAAACCGACGGATGAGTAACCCAACACCAAGGATCCGTAAACATGAACACAAAACTGACAATATTCCTGCTGGCGGGCGCCGCATTCTTCGGCGCCGCGGGCCTTCAGGCTCAAGACAAACAGACGCTGGACCTTCTGGGGCAGGCTTCCGGGCAAACGGCAAATGCGGATGCGGTTGCAAATACCTTCCGCTTGCAGCTACAGCTCCTCTTCTAATAAAAAACAAAGCAATATCTTGATAAACCAATAACAACGTCGAAAACATGGGCGGCGCGGCCCAAGGATCCCCTCCGCAAGCCGCGTCGCCTTTTAAAAAACTAATTACCGACAATGACAGACATCAGAACAAAATCGGATTTGGTGCGCCGAGATTTAAAGCACCTGATACACCCCCAGCATCACCCGGGCGATCATCAAACGCCGCAGGTATGGGTTGGCGGGCATGGCATACGCCTAAAAGACATAGAAGGCAGATTTTTCATAGACGGCTTAAGCAGTATGTGGAATGTCTACCTTGGACATAACCGCAAAGAGCTGCGAGACGCGGCCTACGCCCAGTTTGAAAAACTGGCATTTGCCACGGCCTACGCGGGCTCCACAAATGAGGCGGCGGTTAAGCTTTCAGAAAAACTGGGTCAAATAGCGTATCCCAATATAAACTCCTTTTATTACACGCTGGGCGGCTCCGACGCCACGGATACTTCTGTGCGCACGGTTCGCTTTTATTGGAAGGCGCTGGGTTTGCCTAAAAAAAATAAAATCATAGCGCGCAAGCTCAGCTATCACGGTTCCGGGCTCGGCTCTTCGTCCATAACGGCGGTCGAAGAGTTTTCGCGCGATTTCGGCCCCAAGGCACCCGGCATACTGCACATAGACTCTCCTTATCCATATAGGTTTGAGACAGCCCGCACCGACGTTAGCCCCGGTGTAGCGGCGGCTAACCTTTTGGAGGATGCCATACTGCGCGAAGGCGCCGATACGGTCGCGGCCTTTATTGCCGAGCCCGTGCAAGGCGGCGGCGGCGGCGTGCTCATACCCCAGGACGACTATTTTAAACGCATACGCGAAATATGCGACAAACATAACGTGCTCTTTATAGCCGATGAAGTAATAACGGGTTTCGGGCGCACTGGCAAGTGGTTTGCGCTTGAACATTGGGGCATAGAACCCGACATTTTGCAATTCGCAAAAGGCATAACAAGCGGCTACTTCCCGCTGGGCGGCGTCGGGTTTTCCGACAAAATCAAGGATGTGCTTGATTCCGTGCCGTCGGCCGACCGCTGGTGGCACGGTTATACCGCGAGCGCTCACCCCGTAGGCTGCGCGCTGGCGCTTGAAAACATACGCATCTTGGAAGAGGAGTGTTTGGTTTCAAATTCAGAGCGGCAGGGCAGGAGACTGCTTGAAAAACTTTCAGCCTTGTCGGGCCATAAAAACGTCGGCGAAATACGCGGGCTTGGGCTTTTGGCGGCGGTTGAACTTGTGGCGGATAAGGCATCTAAAAAACGCTTTGATGCCGCAGATAACATAGGCGGCCGCATAAAGGAAGCCCTCTTCAGGCGCGGTTTGATATCGCGCATGTTCAATGATACTATATGCCTTGCGCCCCCGCTGATTCTCAAAGACGCGGAGACCGATGAAATAGCCCAAATAGTAAGCGACGCCGTAAAGGACGTCTTGGGTGACTCATAAACGGAAAGAAAAACAATGTCACGCATAGAACAAATCAAATTTGAAAGCGCAGACGAGGCCACAAAAAAACTGTGGAAGGACGTTGAGCGCGATTACGGATATGTAAGCAACATGAAAGCGGTGCTTTTGCACTCAAAAGCCGCGCTTGACGGCGCGCTGCAGTGGTATGCGCTTTACAACGCCGTAAAGCCATGGCTCGGCGAGCGGCGCATAACGCTGTTCTCAGACGCAATCTCAAAAGAGAACGCCTGCAAGCTTTGCTCATCCTTCATGAATGCCGCGCTCATAAAAGGCGGCGAAGACCCTCAAAATCTGAAACTTTCTCAAGAGGATGAAACCGTCGTAGCTTTCGGCAAACAGCTGGCAAGAGACCCAAACCGCATATCCGACGCGCTTTTTGAAAAGCTGCGCGGCTTTTATAAGGACTCGCAAATTGTGGAGCTTACCGTATTCGGCGCTCTCATGATTTTAAACAACATATTCAACAACGCCCTGCAAGTGGATCCCGACGAGAAGCTCACCCCTTATTTGGTGAACCCCGAAACGGCCTTTGCGGATTCTGTAAAATTCAAACTTTCAAAAAACAATGAGTAAGAGAAAACTGGCCTTTGAAACGCTGCAATTGCACAGCGGTCACGCACCTGACGCAGCGGTGCGCGCACGCGCGGTGCCCATTTATCAAACCACATCCTTCGTCTTCAAAGATTTTGAAAACGGCAGGCGCATAAGCAGCGTAGAAGAATTCGGCTTTGACTATACGCGCATAACCAATCCCACAAACGAGGTTCTTGAAAACAGGATTGCGGAGCTTGAAGGCGGCAGCGGCGCGCTTTCTGTGGCGTCAGGTTCTGCGGCTACAGCCTATTCAATCTTAAACATTACCCATGCCGGCGATGAGATTGTGGCGGCGCGCACGCTTTACGGCGGCTCTTTCAACCTGTTTCAAAACACCCTGCCCAAACACGGCGTTAAAACCCACTTGGTGGATCCATCAGACACCGAAAACTTCAAGCGCGCCATTAATGAAAAGACGAGGGCCGTTTTTATTGAGACCATAGGCAACCCCGACTTGAATATTATAGATTTTGAGAAGGTGGCAAAAATCGCCGCGGACAGCGGCATTCCGCTTATAGTAGACAATACTTTCGGCACACCGTATCTTTTCAAACCCTTTGACTACGGCGCAAACATCATAGTGCACTCTGCCACAAAATACATAGGCGGTCACGGTAACAGCATAGGCGGCCTCATAGTCGATGGCGGCAACTTTAATTGGGCAAACGGCAAATTCTCGGATTTCACTAAGCCTGACTCTTCATACAGCGGCTTTGTTTTCTGGGACAGATGGGGCAATTATCCCGGTGCGGGTAATATCGCCTATATAATCAAGGCGCGTTTGCACTATTTGCGAGATTTCGGCGCGGCCTTAAGCCCCTTTAACGCTTTCTTGCTTTTGACGGGGCTTGAGACTTTGTCGTTGCGCATAGAGCGCCAAGTATACAATGCGCAACGCATTGCGGAGTTTCTTGAAAAACACCCGCAGGTTGAGTGGATTTCATACCCAGGGCTTAAAAGCAGCAGGTATTATCCGCTTGCGCAAAAGTATTTGCCGAAAGGCGCGGGCGCGATAATAGCTTTCGGTATTAAGGGCGGCCTTGAAAAGGCCAAGAAATTCATTGAGGGTCTGCAAATATTCTCATTCCTCCCAAATGTCGGAGACTCAAAGTCGCTCGTGGTGCATCCGGCATCGGTTACGCACGGGCAACTTACCGAGGCAGAGCAGATTCTGGCGGGCGTACGCCCTGAGCAGATTAGGCTTTCGATAGGTTCGGAAAACATCGACGACCTGCTTTGGGATTTGGACGAGGCTTTTACAAAGGCAAAGTAAAAAATTTAAACGCAGAAAACCGAAACCTTGAAAAAAATACTTAAAGATACGCAACTCTCATTACTGGTTGCAGGGTGCCGATTAAGGGTGCCCCGACAGTCAACTGCGTTGCGGTTCTTCAAAATTTCAGAGTTTAGGCATAATTTTTGTTAGGGTTCTAGTCTCTGTCATAACGGTAAAAAAACAGCCGAAAGGCGGGGGCTCCGACATTGTCGGAGCCTCTTTTTTTGCCCCCCTAAACCAGTTTGTCTAATCCGCTTAAATGCATTTTTGTCCGCGCATGGACGGGCGCGGTGTAATTTATTGACAAGCGCAAAGGAGTGCGATTTTTTTAAATTTTAAGCAAAATTTATAGGGGGTATCGCTATGAGAAAAATTTTTCCTATTATTGTTACATTTCTTTATCTATGCGCGTTTGCGGTTGCTAAAGACGAGCCAAAGGCCTTCGTTATCGACGCCGAAGACTTTGCTGATATCGGCGACTGGCGCAAAACGTGGCATGAGGATATACTGTGCCTTTACGCAAATTATCCTAAGAATAACCCCGTAACGGCCTTCAAGCTTGAGGCCGAAGGCGAATATGAAGTCTGGGCTTACGCTTGCGACTATAAAGGTCAGAATGGCTCTCGCAAGGCGTCTGTAATTGTAAACGGGTATGAGGGGCTTGCGCCCGCTTGCGCCCACGGCAAAAAAGGTTTTGAAGGCTGGCAGTGGGAAAATCTGGGCAAGGCGCATTTGAATAAAGGGTATAATATACTTTCTATAAAAACTTCGGGCGCATTTACGCGCATAAACTGCATAGCCTTTGCGTCTGAACCCGATTTTTCACCCGCAAGCACTCCAGAAAAATTCACACCCAAGGCGCGCAAACTTTTAAGGGTTGAGCCTTTCAGCGCAGCAAAACCCGTAAACTCAATAAAGCTTGAGCCGCTTGCGCAGCTTAAGAATCCGCCGCAAGTTTCAATATCAAACGGCAAGACGCAAATCATATACACGCAAAAGGCGGAGGCTTCCGGCAAGCTTGTGTATGAGCGTTGCGTGAAAATTTTGAACGGCAAAGACTGGGATAAAATCGCCGACTTCGGCGGCGAGGCTCTATTTGTGGGTTATGAAAGCAAAAACCCCAATTACTGGGACAAATTCTACTCAGGATGGCGCAAGCCGCGCAATTACATCACCGTAAAAGGCGCCAAGGGCGAAGTATCCATGCCCGTGCTTTACGATTACCCCTATGACTTTGAAAAGTGCGCGGTGCTGCGCCCGACAGGCGTAAAGAAAATTTCCGAAAGGGTTTTAGAGCTCGACTTTGACGGCCGCGTTACAGCCGTCCTCGAGCTTGCCGCAGACGGCGCTTTTGCAAAAATGAAGGCCAAGTTTGCGGCTCCGGAAGACGGGTTTTACACGCTGGGGATGCTCGGCGCAAATCCCGTCAATCGCGCCAATGTTACTTATGTGGCGCTGCCGCCCCTTTATCAGCTGCGCACGCTCATGAACAGCCCCAAGCAAATCGGCAACCGCATGACTTCGCAGCCCTTTGTCATTATTGAAGTCAAGCGTGCGGACGGCAAAATTTACAGCGCTGGTTTTGCGGCCGACCCTGCGGCTTTTCCGTATGATGAATGGTCGCGCTTCGGCAACTCTCGCTACGGCTTCAGCCTTGCCGCCCCCGACGGCGAAAGCGCCCAAAGCGTAATATTTGAGCCCGTTATGGGCGGCGTAAATTCTGAAAAGAAAAAGGGAGATACTCTTGAAACATCTTGGTATATTTTTGCCGACTTTACGCCGTGGACGCAGGCGGTTGCGCACATAAATAAAAAGATTTATACGGGTGCGGATATCTTCCGCGAGGCTTATGCGACGTCGTTTTCAGACGCGCTCGCAAACATAATCGGCACGCTTAAAAATGAAGACGCTGGCGGGTGGAGTCCCCTTCTTAAGGCGCGTTGGAATGTCGAAGACAGTATGCTCGGCACCCAGTCTTCGCCTCTTTCTGAAGTGTCGGCGAGTTTGCTTGCAAATGATGAAGAGCATTATGAAAAGATAGGTCTGGCCACCATTGAATTTACGCTCAGTCGCCAAGGTTTTCACTTTAAGCCGTTAAAGGGGCATTCGGGCTCATACTCGGCAACTCCCTACAAGCTTACGGTGCCGTCCGAGACTTTCGGCGCGGACTATTACTCATCTTTAAACGCGCTTTTGGGCTATTTAAACCCGTGGCTTGAAGATTTTGCAAAACCCGTAGCCGCTTCTGAAAAAAGACCCGAATGGACTACGAAGCTTGGCTCTTACCTGGCCGCAAAAGAAAAGAAGCCCGCAGAGTTGGAGGATGTTAAAACGCTTTGCGACGAATGGCTCAAAACCGCCTTCAGCCCCGAAAGCATGGAAGAAATAAGGATAAGCGCCTTTGTAAACGTAAGCTATTACCCCTTCTGGTGGTATCTTAACGACCTTTACGAAATCAGCGGCGACAATAAGTATCTTGAATATGCGCGTCTGGGCGCGTACCACTCTTTGATTTCTATGTGGAACTACCCCACGCCGCCCTCAGGCGATGTCGAAATCTACAAAGACAATTATTTTTACGGCCTTAAATATATGTGGCGCAAGGGCGACGTGTTTTATAGGCTCGGCATAGAAAAGCGCAACGCGGCCGTCGCCTTTTTTAAAGATAGCCCGAAAGAGCTTTGGACGGGGCATTGGACGGCGCAATTCCCCGCCGTAAAAAAGACGGTGCCCGCGCTCAAGGTGTCGCGCGTCGGGCTCGGCATAGAACAGCCCACAAGCTATATGGCCGCGCGCGTAGGCGGCAATAATATGAATATCCTCATGCCGGGCTGGGCGCCGGAGATGCTCGGCGTCTACAAAAACACGGGCGACGAGGCGCTTTTAAAATTCTCCCGCCATGCAATAATAGGCAGATATGCAAACTATCCCGGGTACTACATCTGCGATTATCAGGACGAATATCAAGATCCCGAGTATCCCGTGCGCGGTCCCGACGTAACAAGCATTTACTACCACCACATCCCGTGCAGTTTTGCGCACACCGCCGACTATCTTTTTACGCAGTTTGAAGTTGCTTCAAAGGGGCTTATAAAATTTCCCTACCTGCGCCAAAAGGGCTATGTTTGGTTTGTAGACAGAGTATTCGGACAGGCGGGCAAAGTCTTCTTTGAAGACGGGTGCTTGCCTATTGTCGATAAAAACGCCGTGCTGCTCGACAATCCCAAAGTCAGCGTGCTTTTTGCGCGTTCGCAAACGGGTATTTGGGCGCTGATATTAAACGACAGCGCAAAAGACTTAAGCGTGAAGCCGCAGTTTAACGCCGCCTCAAACGCCATGCGCGGCGCAATAACAAATGAGCCGGCCAAACTTTATGACGCCCAAGGCAAGGCCGTCAAAGACCTTGAGTTTTTCGGCGATAAAACTTTGGACATCCCCGCGCAAAGCTTGGTGGCAATAAGGATACCTGCGGACGCGGCAAATTACCGCAAGGCCACGCAGCCCTTAAAAAGCAACGGGCACATCTCAAAGGCGGGTGCGGATGCGCTTTTAAAAGACTTCCACGCCTTCCGCATACGCGGCCCCTTCGGCAAAGACGCAGCCTACATAGTCTTTACGGGCGGCGTTGAAGCGCCCAAGGGCACAAAGATTGTGATGAAGATTACTTCTCCGTCTGCACAAACCGTCACTTGCGAGCGTTTCCCCTTTGAAATCTCGGTTTCGCCGCTGTCTGCGGATTGTGACATAAAGTTTACGGTATCTGTAATTAAGCCCGACTCTGCGGCTGCGAATAATTTGGGCGAATTTGTTTTGGGGCAATAGTTTGCTTAAAAATATAAACGCGCTCGGCAAATTTACACCGAGCGCGTATTTTTGCGGATTTGAGCGCGCCGCCTACTTTGCGTAGCCGAGGGCGGTCTGCGTAAGAAGCATATCGTCTTTAAAATTGCGCGCGGGTTTCAGCTTTTGTTTTTTCAAGTCGGCATGATAGGCTTTTACGGCGGCTTCGGGCGCGATTAGACCGTCGGCTATGGCGCGCAGGTATTTTATGAAGTCCGTCGGGCTTTCGGCGTTATTTATTTTGCGGCCGAAAAGCGCCACGCGCGCGCCGTATTTTTGCGCTTGTTCAAGCAGTTTAAATGCGTCGTAAGTTGTGCCCGCACCGCCGCCCAAAATGCCTACGGGCATTGAAGTGTCGTAAGAGGCCAGCGCTTCCATGGCGAGGGGGCCGTTATAGGCCACCTTCAAAAACTGCGGCCTCTGCGCCCTTGTAATGCCTGCGAGCGTGCGGGCTATGCAGTCATTCACAAAGTCCGCAGTTTTTTGGGCAGATTCAAAAACGGCTACATTCGGGTTAAAGACCTCCCAAAAATATTTGAAAGACTCAAGGCAGCATTCTAATCTAAAGGCCGAAAAGGCCTTTAAAGAGGCGTAGTCGGCGTCCAAGTCGTTATTGAACGTGGTGGAGTATAGGCCGAGATTTGCGCCGCAAGCCTTTATACATTTTATGTCCGCGCTCCTGAAGGGGCGCGACGCCCGCGAAGCGTAAGACGCCCCCCTGCACGCCCAGATGTCGGAAGTGTCGTTGGCTCTTGCGGCGGGCGTTACTGCGGAATTTTCAAAGAGATTTTCATCCTTTGCGAGGATTTCAAGCGATGAAGCCGACATGAGCACAATATCGACAAGGCCTTGCGCCGCTACTTCGCGCATACAGTTTCTGTATTCGTCAATGCGGCGGTAGGTGCCGTCGGGCTTTTGACCGCCCGAGGCAAGGCCGAAAGCCATGTCGGCGTCTTTGGCGTCGGCGATTATAAAATCGTTGCGTGTGTCGCGCCCGAGGCGCATGGCTTCAAGCTTTGTGTCGAGAGATTTTTTCATGAAGTTTTTATTTTATTGCAATTATTAACGCGCCTGTGCGGGCAAAGTGCGCACGGTTACGCCTGTCCGGCTTTTGATTTAACCTCGACAATGGGGTTTGCAAAGGGGAAGTCTGCATCGTCGGGGTGCGCGCTTTTTCTGAAACCGCCCGGCGTCATGTCATACTTCTTTTTAAACTTTCGGCAAAAATACGCCACGTCTGAAAACCCGCACACTTCGGAAATTTCACCGGTAGAAAACGACGACGTCTCAAGCAGCCATTTTGCGTAGCGCAAACGCGCGTCGTTTATAAAATCAGTAGGGGTGCACTTCAAATATTTGCGCACGGTGCGGTTTATGTAAGACATGTCTTTGCCGCAAAGCTCCCTGAATTTTGCGAGGCCCAGCGGCAGGTTTTCGGGGTTGCGTATGCGTTGGCAGGCTTCGTAAAGCCATTCCGGTATGTCGCCCGGGATGGCGGCGCTGAACACGTTTTTTATCTGCCAATGCACATTTGCGAGAAAGCGGTATATGGCAAAGATGGAATCGTTCTTCCAGGCAAGTTCGCTGGCGGCGCGGTCAAAGTAAGAAATTTCAAAAGGGGTAAGTTTAACGGATACGCCGCCAGCCTCTTTTGAAAACTCTCCGCTTTCGCCCGCAAAAAAGAACTTGTTGAAGTCTTCTACCACTTTGCGCTCCACAACGATTTCCGTAAAAGTCATAAGCGTGTTTTTGTCGGGCTCCAACACATGTACCTCCCACGGTTTTGAGATGTATAAAAAGTTCTTTGAAAACGCGCGCACTTTTGAGCCCGCAATAAGCGTGCCGCTGCCGCTTTTTATCCAGAGTATCTCCACAAAGTCGTGCTTGTGCAGCCCCACGGAGTGTATCCTGTCGGTCTTGCCGTGTATCACCTTGAAAAACTTGTTGCCCTGCAAATGCGACTCGGGCGTGAATTCTGCGACGTAATTTTTCATTTGCGATATTTTGATTTTTGCGCGCCTTGCAAGCGCCGCGATTTCCTCATAATCGTAGAGGATGTGCGCGGTTTTCAAAACTTTTTTAATGAATCTTATTAAAAGGTCAAAATAGTGCAATAATTTAAACGGCGCGCACTTGCAATAAAACGCCCGCGAATGTATATTGCGCGGGTGCCGCAATCCTGCGTCGCAAAATGAAAGTTTAAATATGCAAAGGCCAATAAGCAAAATAGCACCCCGCTGGTGGGATTATACGACCTTAGACCCCAAGATTCTCGAAGCCGCCGCAAAGATAAACATTGCCAATCTTAAAAGTTACGCGCGTAAGGGTTTTGAAATTGAGATTTACGACACCCTGCAAGAGTTTTACTGTGCCGAGGCGCTTGAATACGTGTCGGCTTGGAAACGCGCAAGCGCCGCGCACCCTGCGGGTATATGCGGCCCGATAGGCCCCACGGAACAGCTGCCCATAGTGGCGCAAATCGTAAACGCGCTCGATTTGAATTTGCGCCACTGCCATTTTTGGGGCATGGATGAGTGGGTCATAGACGGCCGCGCGGCGGATGCCGATTTTGAAATGGGCTTTGCCAAGGCCGACATGGATTTATGCTTTAATCGCATACGCGCAAAGCTGCGCATGCCGCAAGAAAACATGCATTTCCCGAGCGAGACCCCCGCCGAATATTCGGCGAGTTTTGACGCCGCAGACTGCCTTATAATGCAGGGCGGCCAAGGCGAGGTGAAGCATTGGGCATTTAATGACCCCGTAAAGCGCGAGGGCGCATACGCCGCCAACCCGCCCACTGCGCAAGAGTATCTGCAAAAGGGCGCGCGCGTGGTAGACTTGCACCCTATAACCCTAATGCAAAACGCGCGCACGTCGGGCGGGGGCGCGGTGCATAACATACCTTCGCAGGCCGTCACGGTGGGGCCGCTTGAAACTTGGAAGGCCAAGCGCGTATCTATATGGCATCCTGGGCACCACGACAACGCATTCGGGATGAGGTTGACAACCTACATGATTTCGCAAAAGATTGCGGACAGTTCGGTCCCGATGTCGCTGCTTGCGCTTCACGATGACGTAAAGTTCAGTTTCTGCCGCGGCGGCTTCGGGGTATGCGGCGTTGAAATGCATTGATATGAAAAAGACAGCCTTTGCCATAGCCGCCCATCCCGACGACATTGAGTTTATGATGTCGGGCACGCTCGCACTTTTGAAGGATGCGGGTTATGAAATACATTATATGAATCTGGCAGACGGCGCGCTTGGCAGCATGACTTTGAGCCGCGCGCGCGCCGCGGCTTTGCGCAAAAAAGAGGCCGAGGCCGCGTGCTCTTTTGCGGGCGCGCATTTTCATAAAAGCATTGCGCAAGACGTCGCGCTTTTTTACGACTTTAAGACGCTGGCAAAACTCTTGCGTACAATGCGCGAGGTTGCGCCCGAAATCGTCTTGACGCATGGCCCCTACGACTACATGGAAGACCACGTCAACGCGGGGCGTCTGGCCGCAAGCGCGGCATTCTGCCGCGCAATGCCAAACTTCAGGTGCGTAAAAGCCGCGCCCGTGCAAAACGATGTAGCGCTTTACCACGCAATGCCGCATTCTGTTTGCGACGCCTTAAACCGCCCCGTCATCCCCGACTTTTTTATAGACGTAAGCAAAAAAATAGATTTTAAGCGCGATATGCTTGCGTGCCACAAATCTCAAAAGGACTGGCTTGATTTGACGCAGGGTAAAGGCTCTTACCTTGAGGCCATGGATGCCCGCATGGCGCATTTCGGCCGTATGAGCGGGCGCTTTAAATTTGCCGAGGCTTGGATAAGGCATAACCCCACGGGCTTTTGCGCGCAGGGTTTTGACCCTCTTTGCGCGGCCTTAAAAAAATTCTTAAAAAAGAACAAGCATGACTAAGCGCGCGGGCATACTTGCGGGCGGCAACTGGATTGTCGACAAGGTTAAGCTGATAGACGCTTGGCCGCAGCAAGACGCCCTTTGCCGCGTGCTTGAAAGCCGCAGCGCCAACGGCGGTTTTGCTTATAATATGCTCAAAGACTTATCGCGCTTGGGCGCGCCGTTTCCGCTTTGGGCAGCGGGGCTTCTCGGCACCGACGCCGACGCGGATTTTGTGCTTAAAGACTGCGCCGCTTCAAAGATAGACTCTTCAATGCTTTTGAGGCGCGACGGCTTGCGCACGCCTTCTACGGACGTAATGACAGAAAAATGCACGGGCAGGCGCACGTTTTTTTACGACGGCGGCGCGACGGAGCACTTTGATTTTAACGAGTTTGACATATCGCGCTGCCCCGCAAAAATCGTTGCCTGCGGCTACATGGGGCTTTTGCGCAAAATGGACGCGTGCGCCTGCGGCGCAAGCGGATACGCCCGTTTTTTTGAGCGCGCCCGCGCCCTCGGCTTTGAGACCGCAACCGATTTTGTGAGCGTTGATGCCGACTTGGGGGCAATCGCCAAAAGCGCCCTGCCGCACATAGACTATATTTCAATGAACGAGATTGAGGCTTCGCGCCTGATGAATCTTGAAAATTTGGATTCCGCGCAAAAAAAGTCCGCGGCGTTTTTAAGCGGGGTTGCGGCGGAGCTTTTTGCGGCGGGGCTAGGCAAATTCGCACTCATACACTTTAAAGAAGGCGCTTTCGGTTTTGCAAAAAACGGCGAAGTTTTCAGGTGCGGCGCGCTAAACGTGCCCAAAGATTCCGTTGCGGGGGCAAACGGTTGCGGAGACGCGCTTTTTGCGGGGTTTTTATACGGCGTGCATGAGGGGGCAGGCTATGAAGAATCTTTGCGCTTGGGCATCTGTGCGGCCGCCGCCTGCCTTTGCGACGCAAGCGCAAGCGGCGGTTTGCTGGCTGCAAAGGCCTGCCTTAAGCTTGCGCGCCGTTTCGGGTTTGGCGCGCTTTAAGTGCGCTTATGGGCGGCAAAAAAATGCGCCCCGCGGGGCGCATTGAGTGAATATGAATATAAGAGTTACGACAAAATTTTAAGGCTGTTCGCTTTCAATCTTCGCAATAGCTTCTTTGAGATTGTGGCGCACTATCATTGAGCGCTTCATATAAATAACGTCTTCGGCTATATTGGTGCAAAGGTCTGCAATGCGCTCAAGCGCTCTCGAAACCAGCAGGTAATTTATGTAGGTCATGGCCGCAGAGGGGTCGCTTTCTATGCCGCGCGCAACATTGCCGTAGGTGAGGCGGTTTTCCTCGTCAACTATAGAGTCATCCTTGCAGACGCCCACCGCCAAAAACTCGTCATTGCGCAAAAACGCGTCCACGCTCATCTTAAGCATATAGACCGTGCGCGACGTCATTTTTTCCAAATCCATGGGGATTTGCACGCGCGAATTTTTGCCTATGTAGGCAACGCGCTTTGCTATGTTTGCGGCCATGTCGCCTATGTGTTCAAGCTCGTTATTGATTTTGAGCACCGTGATGACAAAGCGCAAATCGCTGGCTACGGGCTGGTGAAGGGCGAGGATTTTAAGGCACTCTTCCTCCGTGTTTATTTCCATCTCGTCGATGATGCGGTCGCCGTCTATGACCTGATTTGCGAGAGGTATTGAAAGCTCTCGCAAAGCCTTGACGCTCTTGCGCACGTTTTCTTCCACAGAGGTGGCCACTTTTAAAATCTCCACCTTAAGTTTTTCCAAATCTTTTCTCAAATGAGCGTTCATTTTAGCCGAACCTCCCTGTTATATAGTCGTCTGTTTCTTTTTTCTGCGGGTTTGTGAAGAGCGACTTTGTCACGCCGAACTCTATGAGGTTGCCCTCGTAGAAAAACGCGGTAAAGTCCGAAACTCTTGCTGCCTGCTGCATATTGTGGGTTACTATGGCTATGGTATAGTCGCCGGAAAGTTCCGCAATCAAATCTTCGATGCGCGATGTAGATTTTGGGTCGAGCGCGGAGCAGGGCTCGTCCATAAGCAGCACTTCGGGATTGATTGCGAGCGCGCGGGCTATGCAAAGCCTCTGCTGTTGCCCGCCCGAAAGGCCGAGCGCCGAAGACCTCAGCCTGTCTTTCACCTCGTCCCAAAGCGCCGCGCGCCTTAAAGAAATTTCAACGATTTCATCAAGCTTGTGCTTTTCTACGCTGCCCTTTAGGCGCGAGCCGTAGGCGATGTTGTCGTAAATTGTTTTGGGAAACGGATTGGGGCGTTGAAAAACCATGCCGACTCTGCGGCGCAGCTCCACTACGTCGAGGCGCGGATGGTAGATGTCGACGCCGTCAAGGGCGAGCAAGCCGTCCGTAGAGCAGTTAGACACAAGGTCGTTCATGCGGTTAATACACCTTAAGAAGGTGCTTTTGCCGCAACCGCTCGGTCCGATGATGGCGGTCACTTTGCCCCGCTGCATGTCCAAGTTGACGGCTTTTACAGCCTGAAAGTTTCCGTAATAGACCGAGAAGCTCCTCGCGCTTATGACGGAGTCTGCCACCGTTTGGTCGTGCAAAGCGGCGGGCGTTTCGGCCTTTTGAAGTTCGGGCTTTTCTTTGTTTTGCATTGTTTCAGCGAGTGTTCTCATCTTAAGATTTCAATTTCTTTTGCAGCTTCGCGCGGATTAGTATCGCGGCGAAGTTCAACGTTAAAACTATGCCGAGGAGCGTTAGCACCATGCCGTATTGCACGTGCACAACTTTGTCGGCCATTTCATGCTCAGAGCACATATTGTAAATGTTCCAGGGCAGCGCGGGGGTTGGCTGCGTGAAAACTTCCCATACCGCCAGCGCCGCGCCCGTGCTCGTAGCAGCGGTGAATATGATGGGTGCGGTTTCGCCGGCGGCGCGCCCCATAGAAATTATTATGCCCGTAAGCATACTCGGCAGCGCCGCGGGCAGTATCACGCCCATGATTGAGCGCCATTTGCCCGCCCCGAGCCCGAGCGCGGCTTCGCGGTAAGAATGCGGCACGCTTTTAAGCGCCTCTTCGCAAGAGCGTATGATGGTGGGCAGCACTAAGAGCGCCAGGGTTACAGAGCCCGCAAGCACGCTTTTGTTGTCGGAAATTTTTACGGTGTTAATCAGGAAGGCCAAACCGAAAAGCCCGAAGACTATAGACGGTACGCCCGCAAGCGTGCCTACGCACATTCTGAGCACTTCGATGAATTTGCTTTGACCCGCATATTCGGCAAAGTATATCGCCGCTATTATCCCCAGCGGAGCCGCAATAATCATTGCGCCCGCCGTGAGGTAAAAAGTGCCGAGTATCATGGGCCAGATGCCGCCGAAGATGTTTGAATCGTAAGGTTCGTCAAAGAAGAAGCCCAGGTATATAGTCCAGTACGGCTGCAGCATGGCGGTAAAGTTGTCGCGGCAATATAGTATCATGGCTTCGACGGGCGTGCCCTTGAAGTATTCAAGAGAAGATACGCGCGTAGAAATCTGTCTGCCTTCGGCGTCGAGTATCTGTATTGTGATGTTTAAAATATCGTGCTCCAAAACGTCTTCGGCGAGGTTCACGCGCGTTTGGCCGTAGCGGTTGCGCAAAAGTTTCTCATTCTTTTTTGCGGCGGCGTTCATGGGTCCCAACAGTTCCCTTATGCCGCCGCGCAGCGTGACATAGGCTTTGTTTTGCAGCGTAAGCGGATCTGTGAGCGCCGACAGGGTGTCTTGCGGCAACTCCGTAAGCGCGCGTCTCAGGCCGCTTTTTTGACCGAAGCTCAGTTTGCCTGCGGCAGAAATTTTTTCTATCTCTTCTTTGATTAAGTCGGGCAGGGCGGCTTTTTGCGCGTTGAGTATGCCTATGGTTGCGGGTATGCCGCTTTCGGCTTTTTTAGATACCTCTTTTGCGGAGCTTAAATAGGGCGCCCATACGGTTTCAGAAATCTTCTTGAGGGCTTCTTGCCTTAGCTGCGCGTCTTCTATTGCCAAGGCCGCGCGTATTCTGGGTTCTTGCGCGATTATTGAAGCCAGCGTTGCCGCGCGCGCGTCTGCAAGGCGCTTTGTGACTTTTAGTGTCTTTTCCGCCGAAGGGTTTTCATAATCCGTCATCAGGACATAGAGGTCTTTTCTTGCGGCCTCTGAGGCTTTGAGCCTTTCTGAATATGAAGACGACGGCGATTCATCCAGCGTCTCGCAAAGAAACTTCTCATGCTCTATGGTTGCGTTGAAGACGACGGCGCCCGCACCCTTTATTACTATGGGCAGCAAAAACAGCACTACCGCCATACACATCACCGCGAGCGAAGAATACGCGAGGATGTCGAAAGATTTGTCTAAAACTTTTCTTGTTGAAGTCTTCATGTTATTTGGCCCTCTTTACGCCTTTTTTGACGGAGCCGACCCATTGGCTTGCCGCGTTCATGAGCAAACCCGATACGAGCAGGCAAAAACTCATGGCAAACAGCACGTGATAGCGGGCTGAGCCCGTGCTTTGGTCGGCTTCGCCCATTTCGCCGGCTATTGTGGCCGTAAGTGTGCGGACGGGTTCGAGGAAGTTGTAGAAAGGCTCGGGGATTTTCAGCGAGTTGCCGCTTGCCATCCAAACCACCATAGTTTCGCCCATGACGCGCATGAAGCCGAGTATGACGGCAACTGCGATACCGCTTTTGGCGCAGGGCAGTATGACTTTAAAAATCGTTTCTGCGCGCGTCGCACCTAAAGAAAGCGACCCTTCGCGCATATCTCTGCCGACAGAAGTTAAGGCGTCTTGCGAAATGCTGACTATCGTGGGCAGAGCCATTATTGCGAGGATTATTGATGCGTTCAGGGCGTTTGTGCCGCTGTTTATCGTAACGCCTTGCACACTGTAAGATATCCAAATCGGAACGGCGCAGGCGGCCGCTACCGTCAAAAAGTGCGCCATTTTGCCTTTGAAAGAAATTGCGCTTTTAAAAATTTTAACCGCGGCTATTTCACCGAGCGGAAAGGCTATGAGAAAAGTTATGGGAAGACCAGCCACAAGCGCTATGGCGCTCAAAAGGTGGCCGCCGTGATTTTGCATTATCGGCGCCAAAACAACCAATGCAAAAAAGCCGTAGGCCACACTGGGCACGGCCGCCAGCAGCTCTACTACCGGCTTAAATATCTGTGAAACTTTAAAGGGGAGAATTTCGCTCAAACAAATGGCCGCAACCACACCGAGCGGAACCGCTATTGCGCATGAAAGCGCCGTCACCATTATGGTGCCGTAGAATATTGCAAGCGCGCCGAAGTGCGGGTCATGCTCCCTCGAGGGGGTCCATTCGGTGCTTGTAAAGAACTCTTTTAAATATGCGAGGTTGTCTAAAAAAGGAAGAGCCTCCTTCGCGATGAAAAACAGTATGAACACAACCGAGAGCGTCGGCAAAGCCGTTATGCAAAGCAGTATTGCGCGGCCTATGGCCGTAAGCGCGGCCTTTCTGGCGCTGTGGTGCTTGTCCATTATGAGCTGCTCTGCTCTTTGGCGGTGTGTTGTATTTTCCATCGGAAGGGGACTCCGTACTTTTGGTTTTAGGAAACTATTCAGTTACCGGTATATATCCCAGTTCCTTGATGATCTCTTTACCTTCCTTCGTCAAATGCAAAGTGGTGAAGTTAAAGAGGTCTGAACCCATGTGCGGATACTTGTTGGTGAACATGAATAAGGGGCGTGCGATGGGATACTGACCCTTCGTTATTGTCTTGGCATTGGGCAGTATGCCGTTTACGGAAACGGGTTTCACGGTGTTGTCCGCAAAGCCGAGGCCTACATAGGCAATGGCGTTCTTGGTCGTGTTAACCCTGGTTCTGGCCTGGCCGTTTGAGCCTACGTATTCGGCGTTCTTGGCAATGGCTTCCTTATTGAGGACGAGTTCGTTGAAGCTTTCGTAGGTGCCGCTGTTGGTGTCGCGGGATACGATTACGATTTCGGCGTCTTCGCCGCCTACGTCTTTCCAGTTCTTAATTTTACCCGTGTAGATGTCCTTAATCTGGGCGATGGTAAGCGCGCCGATTTTGTTGTCGGGGTTTACTATTATCGCGAGACCGTCATACGCAACGGTGTGCGCAACGGGCAATATGCCCTTTTCAACGCAGCTTTTGAATTCTGCGTCCTTCATGAAGCGGGACATATTGGCTATGTCGCAAGCGCCGTTCATAAGGCTCTTTACGCCGTTGCCGCTGCCCGATTCGCTGATGGTGATGTTAACCTTGGGGTTGATTTCCTTATAGTATTCCGCGAAGGCCTTTGCGATGGGGCCAACGGTAGTAGAACCGTCAATGACGATGTTCTTCGTTTCCTGAGCCGAGGCCGAAACCCCGGTAAAGGCCGCGGCGCAAACCGCCGCGGTGATGATTGCTTTAGATATTTTATTCATATATTATATATTTCTGGGAAGTTTATTGGTTTCTGATTATCCTAAGCAGGGCTTAGAACAAAATCTGCATCTGCATGCGCACCGCGTTTGAATAAGCGTCGTAAGCAGTGCCTGCGGTGGGGTCGTTGAATTCGGCCCATTCGTAACCTGCCTGCAACTTCACGTTTTCGCCCATGATATACCAGTTTATGCCGATATATACGCTTTGTGCGTTGTCGTAGTAAGCGTTTGAACCGGCGGGATTGGCCGAGCCCGAGATTACGTCGCCTACGCGCATGCCGCGGCCGTCGGTGTCGAGATAGCTGTATCTGATCGTGGGGCCCAATGCGCCCATTTCGCCGATGTCGAATTTGTATTCGGCGCCTACGTTTACACCTTGGGGTGCTGCGTTTTGATAGTTGCCCGCAGTGCCCTTGCCGTCTTCAACGCTGGCGAGGAAATATTCGCTCCAGACCGTGAGGCCTTCATACTTGATGTCTATGTAAGGATTGAGGCCGGCTATAGAAGAATAGTTGCCTGAGGCCACTTGGTTTGCGCCGTTGCCGTAACCGACATTTACGCCGAAGCTGATGCCTACGCCTTCTACTTCTGTAGAGTAACCCGTGTTAGCCCATACATTCACGCTGTTGTCGGCCGCACCGAAAGATGCCGTGCCGGGCTTAATCTGCTTGTTGGCCGAGTCGGTAACCGCCAAGCCGTATTTGAGGCCCTTAAGCTGAGTTACTTCGCCGTCCCAGAAAGCGCCCGTGTAATGGCTGCCGAAACCGAGGTTGCCCTGGTCGTAGGCTTTTTCGGATTCAACGAAGAAGCGAGTTGCTACAGAACGCTCTATGCTCTTGAGCTTGGAAGAAGAAGTGGTTTCTTCAAAGCCGAAATTGACCTTGCGGTAACCCATGTCTACTTTGCCCGTGAGGTAGTCGAGTTCAACCTTCTTAGTGATGAAGGCGTTGTCGAGGTAGTTTGAAGCTGCCATATCGAGAACTATAGTGCCGCTCCAACCCGAACCCATGTCGGCAGAGAGACCCAGATAAATTCTGCGCATCTGGAAACCGTTGACCGACGCGGTATCGGCGGCGGATGAGCCCCTCTGCTGCGAGTCGATGAACTGGTATTGAGTTTGTACTCTGCCAGAGAAGGTCAGTTTCTTAGTGGCCTTTTCTTTCGCGGTAACCGTTACGGCCGACTTTGAAAGATTGGCTGCTTCTTCTTTGGTTATGACGCCCTTGCTTACGAGAAGGTCAAGCGTCTGTTTGTCTTGAGCCTGAAGGCCCGCGGCGCCGAAGAGTGTGGCGCCCGCCAATAATACAGATATTAGTCTTGTGTTCATGTTTTCTGATTTTAGGTTTTTTGGTGTTCTCTCTCTTGGTGGTTGCCCGCCCAAGTTTGAAAGCGCCGTCATAGTCTCATAACTTCATTAAATGAATATTCGCGAAACGTTAGAATTTTGTTAGCGCGTAAAACCCGATTGACGAACGACTTTTTTGTTTCATTATCGCGCTTAAAAGAGCCCCAAAAATGTTTATAAAAAAGATTTTCTCACATATATTTGCCCGCATTTTCGTGTCGGGCGTAGTCATAAGCGTAGCCGCCATAAGCCTTATAGCTTCGGCGGCCTTTGTTACTATGAAGTCGGTTTCGGAGGCGAATTTGCAGAAGTCTCTCACAGACTCTTCAAAGCTGATATCCTCCGCTATAGAAAACGGAGAGCCGATTAATCAGCTCGCAAAAATCTGCGCGGAGTTTTCGGCATCTTCAGACGTGCGCAGCACAATAATAGACGCCGACGGCAAGGTGGTTTTTGACTCTCAAGAGGACGCTTCTAAGATGGATAACCACGCAGACCGCCCCGAAATCAAAGAGGCGCTCTCGGGGGCGTTGGCTTCAAAAACGCGTTTCTCGCCAACTTTAAAAATGCACATGTTCTACCTTGCGCGCCCCGCCGCGCACGACGACAAGGGCAACGTTAAATACTGCGTGCGCCTTTCTGTGCCGATATACGGCTTGGCCGCCGCAAGCCGCGTTTTTTATGCGGAGACTTTGGCGTTTTCTTTATTGGCCGTGCTCGCTTCCGCGGCGGCTTCATACTTTGTGGCTTCGGGCGTGGGGCGCGCGGTGTCGGCGCTCAAGCATTCTTCGGCGGAATATTCAAGGGGCAACTTTGATTGCGCGCCCAGGCATACTTCTCTGGATGAGCTTAACGAGCTTGGCGCTTCAATGTCGGACATGGCGCTGACCCTGAAAAAGCGAATACACTCTCTGGACAAGCGCAACTGCGAGATGCAGGAGATGTTTGCGCACATGAAGGAAATAGTCTTTATTTGCGCGCAAGACGGCAAATTTTTAAAGATGAATAAAAGCGCCATGGAGTTTTTTAACCTTACGGAGGCGTCCTATCCTTCCGCCCGCATTCAAGAGGTTATGCGCTCTCCCAAGCTTGCAGAGCTTGTAGAAAAAACATTTGCCGCCCATGCGCCCGTAAGCGCCGACATAGACATAGGCGACCTTCGCGAATCGCAAATGAGCTTTACGGGCATCATGCTTCCGTATGAGACAACTTTGCCGCGCGCTCTCTTTGTGCTGCATGACATCACGCACCTTAAGGCCGTAGAAAAACTGCGGCGCGAATTCGTATCAAGCGTATCGCATGAGCTTAAGACGCCAATAACAACCATAAAAGGCTTTGTGGAAACCCTGCGCGATTGCGATTGTAACGAAGACCGCGACAGGTTTCTAGGCATAATTCTGGGCGAGGCCGACCGTATGAATAACCTCGTAGACGATATGCTGCTGCTTTCGCGGCTTGAAGCGTCTGAGGCGGAGCTTAAGAAAAACTTTGAGAGCGCAGACTTGCGCGGCGTAATAGAAGAGGCCGCCGGAATGCACGCGCACAGCGCAAAGTCGGTCAATACAAAGATTGAAATATCATGCCCGGCCGATATCGAGATAAGCGCGCACAGGACGCTGCTTTTGATGGCGGTAAGCAATCTGATAGGCAACGCCGTCAAATATTCCCCGAAAGATTCCACCGTTAAAGTCAAGGCCGCGCGCGACGGCGACCGCGTGAAGCTTGAAGTTTCCGACAACGGCTTTGGCATAGCGCCGGAGCATCTGCCGCGCATATTTGAGCGCTTTTACAGGGTTGATAAGGGCAGGGCGCGCAATCAGGGCGGCACGGGTCTGGGGCTCGCAATAGTCAAGCATGTTGCCATACTTCACGGCGGTTCGGCTTGCGTTAAAAGCAAAATCGGCGAAGGCTCTTCGTTTGAAATTACCCTGCGCGCCTGATTTGATGTTGGCGCCTCATTGCGCCGCCGAAGCATAAAAAAACGCCGCATTTAATTTGCGGCGTTTTTTTGTTGCGGCTTTGGCCTTAAAGTTTTGCGTGCCTAAAACTGGCGTTCCCTCGCAAATTTATAACCGACGCCCCTCACGGTTTCGATAAGCGCAGATTTTTTGCCGAGCTTTTTGCGCAGTCCCGCAATTTGGACGTCTATGGCTCTGTCCGTCACGGCGTAGCCCGGACCGTGAAGATATGAAATTAAGTCGTCCCTGCTGTAAACCCTGCCCGCGTTTTTTACAAAAAGCTTAAGCAGCGAAAATTCGTTCGCGGTAAGCTCTGTCGGCTGTCCGTCGATTTTTGCCTCGTGAAATTGAGAGTTTAGCTCAATACCCATAAAAGAGAGGTTTTCTTCCGCGTCTTCGGCGCCCAAAGGGCCTTGGCGCAACCTTGCGCGCACCCTTGCAAGCAGCACGCGCGGGCTGAAAGGCTTTGTTACATAGTCGTCCGCGCCCAGCTCTAAACCGCTGACAACGTCTGCGTCTTCAGAGCGCGCAGTGAGCATTATAACGGGGGTGGCCCTGTGCGTCGCATCCTGACGCAGCAGGCGGCAAAAGTCCAAGCCGTCCATGCCCGGAAGCATGAGATCAAGCAGTATCAAATCAAAACTCTGCTTCTCCAAAAGCTTCAGGGCCTCTTCCGCAGATTCCGCCCTGAAAGTCTTGTAGCCGCTCTTTTTAAGGTTGTAGCCTATGAGCTCCGCAATGCTTTCTTCGTCTTCGATTATCAATATTTTGTCGGACGGCATATTAGAATAGTTCGTTTGAATTTTTTAAAATGCAACAAAATTTTTTTAAAATCCGCCGCTTTTGCCTGAAACCAAAGTTCTAAAACGGCGTTTAAAATATAAAAAAACTTTTTTTACTTGAGTGGCGGAGTCTCTTTAAGGATATTTGGACGCAGTCATATGAAAAGGCGGGGTTTGATATTCATGCTGTTTATGTTTTGTGCTCATCTGCTTTGCGCGGATGCCGCAAAAGACCCCGTGTATAACGATATCCCCGCTTACGGCGCGCGCTATTTAAGCCCCGAGGCCATTGCTTACGCGGGCGGCGGCGCAATGCTTGTGGCGGCGCGCACGGGCGATGAGCTTTTGGTGCTTGAAAACTCCAAGCTTGTTAAGACAATCCCCCTCGAGGGGCATCCTTCGGGCATAGCGGCGGCCAAGGGCGGCATTTGCTACGTTACCATAGCTGCGCCCTTCGGCAAACTTGCCGTTATAGATTATGCGGGCGGCAAAGTTTTAAAATCATACCGCGCGGGGCATATGCCCCGCGCGCCTTTGCTTTCTGCCGACGGCGCAAGCTTATATATATTAAACCAGTTTTCTGCGGACGTTTTGCGCCTTAAGCCCGATACGGGCGAAGTTTTGGCGCGCGGCAAAGCCGTGAGAGAGCCCTACAGCTGCGTGCTTTCAAAAGACCAAAAAAAGCTTTATGTATTAAACCAGCTGCCCGCGGCCAAGGGCGGCCTTTATGAAGAGAACATAGGCGCTTGCGTCTCCGTGCTTGACGCGCAAACCCTTGCGCCGATTTCAAAGATAGACTTGCCCAACGGCGCCATAAACGCGACCCAGATTATACTTTCGCCCGACGGCCTTTACCTTTACGCAACCCATGTAATTGCGCGCTTTAATGTGCCTACATCGCAAGTAGAGCGCGGCTGGGTAAATACCAATGCCGTCAGCGTAATAGACGCAAAAGAAGACAAGCTCATCGCTTCCGTTCTTTTGGACGATATTGACTTGGGTTCGGCAAATCCCTACGGCTTGGCAATATCGCCGTGCGGCAAATCTCTTTGCGTGGCGCAGGCGGGCACGCATGAAATAAGCGTGATAGACCGCGTGGCGCTTCATGAAAAAATCCGCAAGACTTTAAACCATGAAAACGCCGACAGGCGCAGCCCCACGCCCGAAGACCCCGCCAACGACTTGTCGTTTTTATCGGGCATAAGGGTGCGGCATCCTGCGGGCGGCCTCGGCCCGCGCTACATAGCCTTTGACTCCGACGGCAATTTGTTTGTAACCCTATACTATACCGACGCAGTCTCAAAGTTGGAACCCGCAAAGAACTACGCCTTTACGCTTATAGACATAGGCGGCAACCCCGAGATGACGCAGGTGCGCAAGGGCGATTTGTATTTTCACGACGGCTCTTTCTGTTTTCAAAAATGGCTTTCTTGCGCGACTTGTCACACCGAGGTGCGCACCGACGCCCTGAATTGGGATTTGCTCAACGACGGCATAGGCAACCCCAAGCAGTCAAAGTCCCTCCTGTTTGCGCATTACACGCCGCCCTCAATGATAACCGGCGTGCGCAAAGACGCCGAAACCGGCGTGCGCAAGGGCATGATGTTCATCCAATTTGTTGACCGCCCAGATGAGGACGCCCAAGCCATAGACGCCTATTTAAAGAGCCTGAAATCTCTGGACAGCCCATACTTAAACCCCGACGGCTCAATGTCCGAAGCCGCAGAGCGCGGCATGATTATCTTTGAAATGGCCAAGTGCAACGTCTGCCATTACGGCGAATTTTACACCGATATGCAAATGCACGACGTCGGCAGCGGCCTTGACGAATACGAAGGCCAAAAGTTTGATACCCCCTCTTTGCGCGAAATCTGGCGCACCGCCCCCTATCTATACGACGGACGCGCGCGCACCGTCTTCGAGATGCTCAAAAATTTCAACAAAGACAACAAGCACGGACACACCTCCGATTTGTCGGATGAGGATTTGAAGGACTTAGAGGCCTACATCTTAACTCTATAAAAAGCGCAAGGCTTTTGCGCTTGATACTCCGTTAAGAAGGTGCGTGGAGACTCTCACGTACTATATGTACGCTTCGACCCTCCGCCCTCCTTCTTATACTCGTCTGAAGCGCAAAATCCCTGCGCTTTACATTCTCTGAGGGCATTGCGGCAAACAAGAACCGCGTTCGGCTTGATACTCCCTTAAAAGACGGAATTTCGATAGCCGCATACCATATCAACATTTTGCCGCGAGTCTTTGTTTAGAATTCGATTTTTCAAATTTCTTTGCGCTTTTTTGAAAAAATAGTCAAAAAATAAGGAAAAATTTTGTCGCAATTTTAGCGGGAAGCGGCCATGCTTTGTCCTAATGTAAAGCATTTACATAAATAATCATACTACGAGGAAAAATTATGTCTCTTACAAAACGTATACAACTAAGCATAATGATGTTTTTGCAGTTCATGCTTGTTGCGGCCTTCTTCCCGCAGCTTAGTGCCTACATTGCAAAAATAGGCATTGAGGGCAACATGGCGGCAACAATAATGGTCACGATGGCCATAGGCATGCTGTTTTCGCCGCTTGTCGGCATGATTGCTGACCGCTTCTTAAATGCCGAAAAGGTTCTTCTCATCCTTAACGCGCTAGTCGCGGTTTTCTTGTTTCTTTCTGCGGGCACGCAAGACCCCGCCATGCTGTTTATGTGGCTTTTGCTCGCCATGTTTTTTTATATGCCCACTTGGGGGCTTACAAGCTCTATAGCCATAACAAACTCAACTACGGATGCTTTTCCGTCCATACGCGTTTTCGGCTCTATAGGTTGGGTTTGCGCGGCGGTATTTGCAATTGCGGGCAGGGTCTTATTTACTGACGCCGCAGGTCAGCCTGTCGTAATCGACGGCACAAACGTTCCGCTTTACTGCGCGGCGGGCGTTGCCGCGTTTGCGGCTGTATTTGCGCTCTTTTTGCCCAAAACCGCACCGGCGGCCAAGGGGCAGCCCCTTTCGCTTGTTGACGCGCTTGGGCTTCGCGCATTCTCGCTTTTTAAAGACAAAAATTTTGCAATATTCATTTTGTGCTCATGCCTCGTCATGCTCACTTTTGTTATTTACTGGCTCAACTTTGGCGAGTTTTTGGCTGCAATAGGCATAGAAAGCATAACCGCCACCATGGCGATAGGGCAGGTGTCCGAAATGTTCTTCATGCTTCTCTTGCCCTTGGCGATTAAGATTTTCGGGCTTAAAATTTCAATGGCCTTCGGTATTGCGGCAATGCTTTTGCGTTACGCGCTTTGCTATTTCGGGGTAGATGTTATTGAATTTGTTTACCTCGCAATTGCGGTGCACGGCATAATCTTCGGCTTCTTCTTTGTAGGCGGCCAGATTTACGTAAGCAAGAAGGCGCCCAAAGAATTGCAGGCGCAGGCGCAGGGCTTGCTCTTTTTGATGGTTTTCGGCGTGGCGCAGTTTATAGGCGGTTATCTCACGCGCTTCCTCATAGACTATAATACGCAGATTGCAGCGGCCGCTTCAGAAACCATTACCAATGCCGGCGCTCAAGTTGCGGTTGTTGCCGCAAAAACGATAGATTGGCAGAACATATTCCTGATTGAAACCGTGGGCACCGCCGTGGTTTTGGTCATATTCCTGCTATTCTTTAAGACGGAATCAAAAGAAGCCTAATTGCAGAGTTGGGATAATATTTAAAAAAACCGCCCCGAAAAAAACGGGCGGTTTTTTTATTTTAAAGCGGAGCGTTGAACTTTTTTCGCATCCTGTTTGCCTTCGGATTTCCGCTTCTTGCAAAAAAATAACAATCGCCTAAAAAAAATAAAACACGGCGGTGTTATTCTCGCAAGATATGAATAGCCGAATATCCGAATTCAAAACATCGACAGGTATAGTAAGCTTAGCTCTGTTTGCGTCCGTCAATTTATTGTCGGCTGCGGAGTGGAACTATACGGTAAACGCCGACAGCACATATTCAACCCAGCAAAACAGCGTAACTGCGGGCAACATTATAATAAACGGCGCTTGGGTAAGCAATAAAAGGGCGGTAGCCAACACCCAAGAGAAATCTGCCGCATACGGCAAAGTTTATGTGGAAGTTGGTGCATATTCCGAAAACGCAGGTATCAAAAACGGCTACATGAATATTTCTGGCGACGACATTTTTAAGTTTTCGGACTTCACTGGGTCGCAAACGAGTTTGAATTCCGTATTTTTTGAATTGAACAATAAGGGCGTCATAAACTATACGGGCGCGGGGCGCGTAATAGACGCTGCGGCCGTAAGCAAGGGGGCGCTCAAGCTCACAAATGCGCTCGGCGCTTCAATAACAATAGCTTCTACAAGTACGGGCAAGGGCGACGTAATAAAGACCGCCGGTCAGTTGATATTTGAAAACCGCGGAACAATAAGCACGAATACTACTGGCAGCTACGGCGGTCAGGTTCTCGACCTTGCCGATTCCTCGAATTCTTTGACGAGCACCGTATTAAACACAAATACGGGCTCGATGAAATCCGCAGGTAATGAAGTGATTTCGGGCGGCAACAATTTGTCGGTCTCAAACTACGGCCTTATGCAGACAACGGCCGCAGATACCTCCGCAATAAAGCTTAAACCCGCAACGTTGAACGCCGTAAATTCTTTTACATTGCAAAACGGTTCCGCGGCAGATTATGCAAGCGCTGTAATTCTGGGCACAAAGCACGGCGTGACGGGCGTTGTAAACGCCGATATTACAAACTACGGCAGGATTGAGGGCGGCGGCGGTTCCGCCATAAATTGGGATTGGGGCACGGGCGAGAATGAAGACGAGAGTGTCGCAGTCAACGTCACCAATTACGGGACTTTAAAAGGCTACACCGCAAACTATGTCGACGGCGACGGGGACGGCGTGGATATAGATTATGTAGGCAGCGTAACAAACTACGGGACAATTCAGGCAAACAACTCAAGCGTGAGCGCCGACGGCATAGCCATGGGCGGCGGCACAATAACAAACGCGGCTTCGGGCGTAATTACGGCATCCAACGCAAACGGAAGCGGCGCTTACGGCGTATTGATAGACGATTCAAACGGACAAAACGCCTATGCTTCGGCGTCCGTCGTAAACTACGGCGTCATTGAAGGCAAAGGTGCAAATTCGGTCGGCATAAAATTTATAAGCGACAAGCAAAACACGATAGTAAACGGCGGCACTATACGCGGCGAAGGCGGCAACGCCGTAGAGTTTGGCGGCGGCGGCGACACCTTGACAATTAAAGGCGGCTCCATAGAGGGCGCGATAGTAGGCGGCGGCGGCAGCGACACGGTAGTGGTTGATTTGGAGGGGGCATCTTCTTACAACCTTTCAAACGACATATCCGCGATTGAAAAATTGATTTTGAAGAACGGAAGCGTTGAAATATCCGGTAGCCTCGGTTTTGACGTTACCGCAAACAATGCAAGCTCGGCGCTCATAGACATAGCTTCGGGCGTGACGTATGATTTCCTCGCTTCCTGCGTTGTAAACTTTGATTTGACGGGCATTGCGGACTTGTCTGCTTTCAGCGAATTCGCCTTTATCGAGTTTGACGAATTCCCGAGCGTCATAGACCTTGACTCTTTCAATTACACCGTATGGGTGTCCGGCGTTGATGTGTCGCAAGATTGGGAGCTTATATCGGACGGTCAAAGCTTGTATTTAAGCTCGTCAAACGTTCCCGAACCCGCGGCTTGCGCCCTTGTTTGCGGCGCGCTTGCCCTTTGCTTTTGCGCGTACCGCAAAAGGCGCCGTTAGGTATTGAAAGGCGGAACGCAAAAAAGCCTCTCGCAGAGAGGCTTTTTGTTTTAAAAGTTTGGTTTTGCTTTCCTCGTGCCGCGCACGGCGCGATTATGTTTTTTAGCGGACGCCTTCTGCGCTTAAAAGCGCCATCAGCCTGTCTTCGGTGGCCGATACTTCGGCGCCGAGAGTTTCAAGGCATGAGGGCGCAAAGGGTATTTTGCTTTCCTCGCACCAAAGCGGGCTTTCGGTATCAAAGCCCGTTGCCTCGCGCAGGGCGGAGAGTATTTTGGAGACCGAGTCTTTCAAATCTTGCGGAAAATCTGTCTCAAAAAGCACGTCGATATGGTGTATGTAGAAATTTATGTGGCTGAGCGACGAGGGCACGCTTGTAACAAGCTTTGCCGCAGGCTCAAACTTGCGCACAAGCGCAGTGCTTACGGTCATAAGCTTTTCGCGGGCGGTGTCTTTTTTTTGGCGGCTCGGCGCGTCGAATATGAACCTGAAAGAAAGGTATGGCGGGGCGTCCTGCGCCGATTTTGAGATTTTGCACACGCCGCCGAATTCGCAGCGATCTCCGCTTTGCAGGCAGCAAAAGTCGAAAAATGCCAAAGGACGCTCTTGCATCAAAGAGCCCGTGGTTAATTGGGGTAAGATTCCGCTCATTAAAAAATGTATCGCAATTTTGCTCTTTTAAAGGACGCTTTCATTGTTAATATTCCGTAAAAAATACACAAGATAAATTTATGCAGGAAATTTTATTCATATCGGTTTGCGTTTTGATGGCGCTTATATTTTTTGCGGCCTTTATAGGCACGCTTCTGCCCGTGTTGCCCGGCCCCGCAATAGCTTTCGGCGCTATTCTCGTTTTTAAATTCGTATACCCCGCAGGTCCCGTGGGCTGGACTTTCGTGATTGTCGCGGGCGCGCTTACGCTGCTTGCGCAGGTGTTGGACTTTGCCCTTTCATACTTTGGCGCAAAGCGCTGCGGCGCTTCGGGGTGGGGCATAGCGGGGGCATTTTTGGGGCTAATCGTCGGCATAGTGCTTTCGCCGACCATAATAATGTTTTTTGCAGCCCCCATACTCGGCGCGGTTTTGGGAGAGCTTATAGGCGGCAAAGATTTAAAGGCCGCGCTAAAGGCGGGTTGGGGAACATTTTTGGGCACCTTGCTTGCAAGCTTATTTAAATTCGGAATCATCCTTGGGATGATGTTTTACTTTTTCTACGCCGTAATAAGCGCGTCGCCGAGTTTTTGAAAATCCTATTTTGAAAACTCAAACACGAAGTTTTCAACGGCCTTGTCATAAGTGCGCTTTACGCCCGCGCAACTTTTGCCGAAGCGTATCAAGCGCAATATTAAAGACGGGCTGAAAAGCATGGCGAATGCCGTGCGTCTGTTTAATATCTTAAGCGCGCCCGTGCGCTTGTCTTGCATTGCCTCCAAAAATTCTGCGGGCACGTCGTCTTCCGCGGCGTCGCTAACTATGCGGATGTTTGCAAACGGTATGCCGCGCACCGCCGCGATTTCTTTTACCAAGGCGCCTTCCATGTCTACGCCCAGCGCCTTTTTGTCTTCAAACAGGCGCGCTTTTGCGGCGCGGTCGGCCACGCTTTCAAATGTGGAGATTTCTCCGCGTCGCATATTCAGCGCAAGGCAGACATTCGCAATCTCGCCGTCAGACGTTTCAAAAACGGCATCGCCCGCCTTCAAAGAAGGGTCGCAAGCGCCGCAAAACCCCATGAGCACTATTTTTTGCGGGGCGGAGTTTTTAACGAACTTCGCAACGCGGTTAAAAGTCTCTTGGCAGCCTATGCCGCAGACCAGAGTGCAAAATTCCTTATCGCCCACCGCAAAGCGGCCGTGCGCGCCCAGCTTCGGCAACGCAGTCTTGCCTATAAAAAGCGCGAAAACTTTTTGCGCTTCATAAGGAGTCGGGAAAAGCAGGAGGGTCTTCATCAAAGGGTCAGTTGCATTGAATTCTTGGCGGCGCTCTCAAGAGTGCAAGGCAAATCGCCGCCCGTCCAATCCCCCAAAATGAGCAAATTATTAAAATGCCCTTTTGCGGCGGGTCTTGAACTTTCAGAAATTTTATCGGCGCAAATCGTCGCGTCTTTGCACAAAATGTGCGTGAAATCGCAAATTTCAAGCTCTCCGAAAAAGGCTGAAATTTCAGACTTTAAAAGCTCTTCAAACCCGCGTTTGTCAGCCTTTATGCGGCTTGCGCTGACCGTGATGCTGTAAAGATGAAGGTTTGCGGGCGCGCCTTGCGGCAGTCTGTGCGTGTGGTCAAATATCCAATGCAGCGGAGAATGCGCCAAGGCCGCGTAATTGCCCTCAAACAACTTGCGTTTGCAGGTAAAATGCAGATTCAAAATGTCTGTGCCGCTTATTTTTGAAATTTGCGCTTTGAGGGGCGACGCTTCCGGCAAAAGCGCGCCGAGCGCCTTCCAGTTAAGGGCGCTTACGGCGATGTTTACGTCCTTTACCTGTCCGTTTTCAAGCTCAAAAGACTTTAGGGCTTCACCCTCAAAATTTAACTTTGCAATGCGGCTTGAAAAATTGATTTTTGCGCCGACGGCCTCTAAAAAGAAGCCTGCGCGCGGCCAAAAGGCGTCGCGGACGGGGCGTTTCGGCAGTATGAGCGCCGATTTTTTTGCGCCGCTTAAAAGCGACTTCTTGAAAGTTTCGGCAAACATAGAGGCGTCGGCCTCGTCAAGCGGCGTGTTGAGCGTCGATATGCAGAAGGGCTCCCAAAAAATGTCGCGGGTATTTTGCGGCACGCGGCAGCGCTTTAAGAAGCCTTCGGCGGTCTCGTCGCGCTTGGGGCTTATCAGGTTGAGCTTGAGCCGCAAAAGCAGGCTCAGGTTTGCCGCAGACGTAAAGCCCGGCAGTTTAAAGAAGCCCACTATGCCGCCCAAGCCGCCCTCGGCCGAGGCGCTTATTTTTTTGCCGCCCTTAAAATAAAAATCCATGGCGAGCGCGGGCTTAAAAAATGCGTCTTGCACGTCGAAATTGCGCACAAACTCAAAATAGTTTTCATAGCAGCCCATCATGGCGTGACTGCCGTTGTCAAGCTCTGCGCCGCAGGCCTCCCAAGTAAAGGCGCTGACCCTGCCGCCCGGGTTGCGTTTGGCTTCAAAAACTTCAACATCAAAACCGTCTTTTGCGAGTTTTATTGCCGCCGCAAGCCCCGCCACCCCCGCGCCCAAAACGGCTACGCTGCCGCAGGGCTTGTCTGCGCGCTCGGGCGTTTTTGATTTTTTAACGGCCTTTAAAGCCAGCCTGATTTTGCGAGCCTTGGGCACTTTTATGATATCTTTTGTTATGTTAAAGCCGCGCTTTTCAACCTCGTCCAAAATGTGTTCGTAAATTTCCCACATTATAAGGGCGGGCGCAAGGGCGCGCTTGTCTTCGGGCTGCAAAAGTCTGCGCGCTTTGTTGAAGAAATGTTTTGCCCTGAAATGTTGCAGTTTAAAGAGCGCGCGGCACGCGGGGTTTTGCGAAGGGTCTTTCAAATCATCTTCGCTTACGCCGAAGGCCTCCAACTCCGCGCGCGGTATGTAGACGCGGTTTTGCGTGATTTTATCGTCTGCGGCGTCTCTCAAAATGTTTGTGAATTGCAGCGCGTAGCCGAGGGCTTCGGCAAAGAGTTTTGTCTTTTCTGACTTAAAGCCGAATATGTGTATCGACACCAAACCCACTGCGCCGGCCACTCCGTAGCAGTAGCGCTTCAAGTCCGCAAAGGTATAAAACGGCTCATCGGAAGTGTCGCGCAAAACGCCGTCTATGATGTCTTGCATATATTGCTGCGGTATGGCGCGCCGCCTAACAACGTCTTCGAGCTCCGCCCCCATGGGGCTTAATTTCAGGCCGCTTGCGGGATTTGCAATCTTTTCATAAACGCGCGCTATTTCGCGCTTCCAGTCATTCAAAGATTTAAGCTTCGCGCTTGCGGGAGCCTGCGGGTCGTCGGCTATATCGTCCAATATGCGGCAGTAGGCGTAAAAAACCTCCATGTCGCGCGCGCGGTCTTTTGCCATGCAAAAAAACGCGAAGGCCAGGTTTGATTTTTTGCGCGCAGAACTTTGGCGCGCATCCCATGCGGAGTCGCCGAAATAGCCGTTTAAATCAGGCTCGTTTTTTTGGTCTTTACCGCTCATTCTTTAAAAAAGTGATTTTAAGAGCAGGCGCAGTTTGTCGGCTTTGCTGAATTTGGGACGGCGCGTTATTGTGTCAAAGTTCTGCGAGCGTATTTTTTCAAGTATGCCCATGCCCCCCGCCACCGTGATTTTAATTTCAAGACTGAGCGGGAAGTGCAGCTTTTTGAAGAGCCTCTTGCCCTCGTCAAACATTTTTTGCGTGCGCTCTACCTGCGATTTTATGCACGCGCGCATTTCGTCAGAGATCGGCTTAAACAAAAAATCTTCCTCCGTAAGGCCGCCCCAGTCGGTGATGGGCACGTAAATGCGCCCCTTTGTCTTGTCTACGGATATGTCCTGCCAGAAATTCGCAAGCTGCAAAGCCGTGCAGATTTTGTCGGAAAGCGCAAAGCGCTCTTCATCCTTAAAGCCGTGCAGCAGCAGCACGAGGCGCCCTACGGGGTTTGCGCTGCGGCGGCAGTAGTCTAAAAGTTCTTCAAAATCTGCGTAGCGTTTTTTTACGACGTCCTGGGCAAAGGCGCTCACCAAGTCTTTAAAAAGCTGGGGCGGTATGCAGAATTTGCGTATGGTGTCTGCGACCGGTGCGAATATCCATTCGTGTTCGGCGTCAAAAACGGGCGGCTGTTTAAGAGAGTCGTCAAGCTTTCGGCAAAACGCGTTTAAGCGCTCTATGCGCAAGGGCGAATCCGCCGCGAGCGTCTCATGGTCTTCGTCGGCAATGTCGTCTGCGGTGCGCGCAAAAGCATAGACTGCGGCCACGTGCTTTCTGATGGCCTTGGGCACCAGACGCGCCACGGGGAAATTCTCATAATGTTCATCCGCGAGGCGCTGGCATTTTTGATATGCTTTTTGCAAATCCATGTAAAAATTTCTCGGTCTTAAAGCTTTTACATAAAAAACTAAACATTTAAGGCTGTCGAGCAATTTTAACGGCATCGGCCGCCGCGAGGGCGATAAGCTTTAAGAAAATCCGTCCCTTTTTTAACTGCGGCGTTAAGGTTTTGCCCTTAAGGCCGCTTTTATTTGTCCCGCCTTTGCGCAGTGCGCCTTCGGCGGTGTGAAA